>Ga0265300_10000485_pt1 | contig 41577 bp, 49 predicted proteins | sample AusTroGonzalo_MG_FD_193482 | JGI IMG/M metagenome (GOLD analysis project Ga0265300, IMG submission 193482) | Bovine rumen microbial communities from tropical cattle in Woodstock, Queensland, Australia - Gonzalo_03 | ecosystem: Host-associated > Mammals > Digestive system > Stomach > Rumen ... | reverse complement strand
CTTGGTGCTGAGAGCTATTATCCCCCAAATTACCAGGTGTTCCTGATAAAGAATGACTACTTCATCTTCAAAGGCAAGATGAGTATGACGCGTTACTGGGTTGGGGACCTCGAAGCAGGAGTCGCGACAAAGCTCAGTCTTGGCTATAATTATGTGGAGAGCCTGTCAGGGAGCCAATGGCTCTTCCAGCCTACGATAACCGGTCCCAAATACACGTCTTATTTTTCCGTAAGGTACTACCCTAACGGTGGTTCAGGCACTGGTACAGCTACGCAGACCGCGCTTTACAAAAGCACTGTCGTTCTTTCCCCCTGCGGCTGGGAAAGGACCGGGTATCACTTTGTTGGTTGGAGCACGGTAAGTGGCGATCATGATCCACCGTCTGTGGGCTATCAGCCCGGGGACCTTATGGTTTTGGAAGCAGACTGGTCACTTTACGCTGCCTGGGCTGTAGATCGGTATTATATACGGTTTAACCCCAATAACAATACCGGGTCTCTTCCGTATTATACGCCCAAGACTTATAATAGGCCAATTAGTCTTCCGCACTGTACTTTTACTTACACTGACCATGTTTTCCGACACTGGAATACCAAAGCGGACAACACAGGAATATCCTACTATGACGGAGATACTTTCAACCTAAACGGAACCTCGGATAACGACATCATAGACCTGTACGCGATATGGGACATCGACGAGTTCATGTTCACGTACAAGGCTAATGGCGGTACGGGGGCAGACCAGACACAGCAGAAGCTCTACCGTGTACCGGTTATGATGAAACCAGCGGATACGTTCAGCCGAAACAAGTACGTATTTGTGGACTGGTGCACGACTGCGGATGGGACTGGTACACATTTCGCGGCGGGGGCTTATTACAACGGTGACATAGACCTTACACTGTACGCACAGTGGCAGAAAGCGAACATCCCGGTCTACCACAAGGACAGTAACGGCGATGTACATCAGGCAGAGAAAGCGTATTACAAAGACAGTGAAGGCACAGTTTACCCATGCACCATGTACTATAAGGACTCCAATGGTGTTGTACATGAATTGACATAGGAGGAAGAGGACAATGATCGAGACATTGGCGCAATATGCGGGGTATATCACAGGTATCGTTTCTGCCCTGGTCCTTTTCGTTAAACCCTTACGCGACTGGTTATTCGGACTGAAGGCCGAAAGGGAAGCAATGAAATGCCTTCTCCGTGCGCAGATGCTCTCCACGTACTACTCATACAAGGACGGAGAGAAGATAAGACAATACGATGCCGAGAACTTTGAGCTGTTGTACCAGGCCTATAAAGGGCTGAAGGGCAACAGCTTTATCGACGGCATTTACAACACTGTGAAGAAATGGGAGGTCATCACATGAAATTACCTGATAAAGTCTACGATGTTCTCAAGTGGTTATCACTCGTGTTTTTCGACGCTGTCGGGGTGCTGTACAAATCCCTTTCGGCGATCTGGGCGTTCCCGTACGGCGACGAGGTTCTCGCGACCTGCGCCGCCATCTCGCTGTTCATCGGCGCGATTATCGGTATCAGCTCGGCCCAGTACTATAAGGACGAAAAATGACGCAACGGGGAGACGGTTCGCCGCCTCCCCGTTATTTTGTTAGAGAGGAGAAAAACGTATGGCTTTGTTCTACAAACCGCGAAAACTGTACACCGCGGACCCCAATTACGGCGGGGGAGGAAAAAAAGTCAGTGATACAAAGCCGGCTACGCAGCCCAGTACGGAGCAGAATAAGACTGTGGTGCAGCCGGATGCAGCTAAAGGCATCGTACCTACCAGTACCGCTATGGCGGCGGCCTCAGGTGCAGCACAGGGACTTGGCGATGCGCTTAAAGGGGTCGCACCTGAAGAGAAGTCAGCTATCGTCAGTTCGACTGGAAAGAAAAGCGGAGGCGGCAGAGGCTATGGCGGAGGCGGCGGTGCTGCTGCAACGCCTACATCCATAGGTGACGCATATAACGCGAACACCAAGCTGAACATCCAGACGGCAGACCCGGCTGAACTGCAGAGACTCCGTGAGGCACTGTCCGCAGAGTACAACCCTGACGTGGAGAAGCCCGAGATCGAACGAGTGAACAGGTATGACAAGACCGAGCTCGTTAATAATCTTGATCAGCAGGTTGAGGCCGCTCGTCAGCAGTACACTAACCAGATCGACAACGCCGTAGATACCCAGGCTCGTGACCTGAACCGTGCTCTCGCCGATGCGCAGGCACAGTTCCAAACCCAGCAGAACCAGGTCACAGCCGAGGAGATGAACGCACGGGATAATGCCGCTCTGTACGCGGAAGCTCGGGGCGACAAGGGCGGCATCGGACAGGCTCAGTACAACTCCATCATGAACACGGCTGCGCAGAATCGCCTTGCCATTAGGCAGGCGCAGTCTAAGCTCGCATCGGATGTGACGCGGCAGATCACCGACTTGCGCACCCAGGGCGAGTTCGACAAAGCCGATAAGATGCTTGACCTTACTCAGCAGTATCTGTCTGAGCTTCGTACGATCGAGCAGTTCGCGGCCAATTACAATCTGAGTGTGGATCAGATCAACACTGCTATCAGCGAATGGGAAGCCGAGTATGAGCAGGCCGCGCGTCAGTTCCAGACCAACACTGAGCTCCAGCTCGCGCAGCTCACCGGCATGTTCAGCAACGGCATGTCCACATACGATGCCCGGCGTGAGACTCAGAAGGCAAACGCCGATCTGGCTCTCAACCTTCTTGAAGCCGGTGTCAAGCCGAATCAGCTCAGCACGACGCAGCTCAGCGCCCTTGCCGAGTACTACGGCCTGAACCAGAGCGCTATCAACAACTACTTCAAGCAGGCAAACAAGTATAACTACTAAGGAGGTCCAACCATGGGACTATGGGATAACCTCAAAAAAGCACTGACAACGACTACTGCATCCGCTGGGTCCGCCCCCGGCATGACGCAGGGACAGATGAATACCGCCAGCCAGGCGCAGGTGTCGCCTACTGCGAAGAACACTCCGCAGGCTAACACACCTAAGGTAAAGCCCTACGTCGGCGCGACTAACAAGGCCGCCACTACTCCGGCTTCAGATACCCGTACCCCTGCGCAGAAGGCTACCGTTACACCAATCGTTATCCCGACTGGGTCTGTGGTAGACACAGCCAAGACCCCGACGCAGAGGGCCAAGGAGAACGGTGGAAAGGTTTCTACGTGGGGTACTGACGAGCTCAGAGGAGCTATGCAGTCCGCAGTAGACCGGGCGAAGGAGGATACAAGGAAGACCCGCAAGACCGCTATGCGTGGTCAGAGCCTCCCGGAACTGTACTCTTCTCTGAGCGAAACTACAGGTGTCAGAGCGCCTACGGATAAGTACGGCAAACAGCTTAGGTTTCCTTCTGACTACGTGAGGAGCCAGGGGGAGAAGCTTCAGAACCAGTACCAAACCGTCGTTGCGCCTGCGTACGACAGAGTCATGCAAGCGCAGAAGGATTTCCGCGCCGGAAAGATATCGTACCAAGAAGTGCGTAGTATCGAAAACGCATATATGGAAATCGTCAACAGCTATGACCCTGCCCAGAAGGCTTGGGAGAATCTGAGCACAAATAACAACCACAACTACTGGACAGATTCCGATCTCGATGAGGCTTCCGCTAACCTTGAGTTGTATATGACGGCTCTGGAGGAAGGCGGATCCAGGCTTGAAGAAATGCAGAAGCATTTCGATGAACTGAATGCATCTGTCACCGAGAAGAACACCGCGTATGAGGCGGCAGCGAAGAAGCTCATGGACGCGAATAAGGCTGCCGACGTTGCGGAAAAAGCATACAAAGGCGGCTCGATGTCTGAGAGCAAGTACCAGGCCACCATCAAGAACCAGAACGATGCTTACGACGAGTACATCAAGTGCTATAATAATCTAAACTCTTCCTCGCTTGAACTATCCAGGTACCAGGGAGAGTTTATCGCTGCGCAGATGTACTACAACGACATCGCGGATACAGCGAAGTACGGCTCAGAGACTTGGCAGAAGAGATATTTGCAGGCCCACCCGGACGTTGCGTGGAGAACTGATGCTCAGCTGGAGTATGACGCGGAAGGAAACCTAATCGGCACTGGGCGTACCTTCACCGATTTGTATGATCATATTCGTGAGCTGAGCCAGAACAACGAGGACGGAAAGAACAACGACGAAATCGCGTTCTACTATGGGGTCCTCAACTCCGGACTGTGGAGTGCAAATCTCACACAAGAAGAGTATGAGTCCGCCGGAAAGTTTTTCAATACGGAACTTGAGACGGCCCAGCAGACCGTGCAGGATATATACGATAGACATCGTCAGGACTTCGAGAACAAGACAGGGCGTAGTGTATCCTCCTTGGAGGAGCTACAGCTTATCGAGGCGGAGGCAGATAGAGACCCTGAGATGCTTCGCGCCAAGGAGCGGGAGACTGAAGCGCAGAAATGGCTCGAACAGCTCCGCAATAAAAAGTACGACATGACGTACGAGAATCTTATTGCCGAAATGCCGGAGTATCTTGCTGACCAAATCGAGGAGTTCATCAACGTTAAACATTCCGATTCCCATGCGGATTCCGTGATTTGGGAGACAGTTGTTCGGGACTCTTTGGAGCGGGAAGGATACTCCGAGGAGGATATTGAGGGCTTCATGTCGTATATAAATCGTGAGGTCAACAAGCTCGACGACGACGATGTGTACAAAACATGGTACGACTGGTCCATGTCTCTTGCTGGAATCACGAATGAGGGCCTCCTTGCGAACATGGCTACTTCCACACCTGTGGGAGATATCCCCGTAGTAGCACAGCAGGCTGTGAAATGGGCCTCCGAGCAGATTGAATCCGGCGAAGCTACCCCGTCCGAGATCGCGGCCACCCTTATCAACTGGCCTGTACAAATGATTACTTCTCTCGGCCAAATCGCCAGCGCGACAGACTTGACCCTGCAGGGTGCCGGTGGCCTTGCCGCCCAGAAGATAGACCCGTACACCGGAGAATATGTCCCTGTGGATTACCATACCGCATGGCAGGCTCCGTACACAGCTAATAAGGCTCTGAACGACGCGGAATATCAGCGCACCTTTGACCGTCTATTCGCAGAACTGGACGACCAGGAGCAGGCAGCGAAGAAAGCGCAGATGCATATGACATGGTACGACCTGACCCAGTCCATGGGGCAGAGCACCGTTATCATGGGGCTGAGTCTGCTCGGCGTACCCGGGTCGATGATACTTCTGTCCGGCAGCGCAGCGGCCCAGACGATGCACGAGATGCACGACCAGGGCTATTCCGACGGCTACGTCATCTCGGCAGGTCTCGCGGCTGGCTTTGCTGAGTACATCACAGAGAAGTTCAGCATAGAGCAGTTGATGAAAGTCGGAAAAGCGGGCCTCAAAAGCACTGCCGGTCTCACACGTCTTATCACAGCCGGCCTGAATATCGGTTCCCAGTACGCATCGGAGGCATCTGAAGAAGGCGCTTCGGACATCGTGAACCTCATGGCCGACTACTTTGCGCTTCGCTTCCTCAACGGCGGCATTTCCCAGATCGAGATGGATGCGCTTGCTCTGCGCGAGCAGAACTCTTCCCTCAGTTGGGAAGATGCTCTGAATCAGAGCTGGCTTGCGTGGGCTAAGCAGACTGGTACGGACGCATGGTACGGTGGTATTTCCGGCGGCATCATGGGCTCCGGCGGCTTCGCCATAGGTACCGCTATCGGTAACGCCCAGACCGCGGGTGCAGGTGCTGAGACCCGATACGCAAACGGACTTGGAGTCCTACAGGACTACGCTTCGGCTATCGACAGGGTAAAGGGTTCTGAAGGTCAGGCCGCCATCAATAGGGGCACAGACTCCGACTTCGACATTGGCCTGCTTAGGAGCCGCACGAGGGATGCTATAGCGCTTGAGGCAATCAACGACAGACTTTACGAGCTCGGCGAGAAGAACGCATCCGCCGATCTTATTCGCGGCATCAATGCGCTGGCCAATGACGACAGGCTTACCGCGAAGCAAAAACGCGCCGTGACTCAGAACAAGTACGCTCGGCAGGTCGCGAACGAGCTGGCGGAGTGGTACGAGAATCAGGAAATCGCCAGCGTCAATCCCGGAGTGATCGAGCAGGAGTGGGTGCGCGATCTTGCTGAAGCCCAAGCTACCTTCGATTATCAGGTCACTAACCCCGAGTATACGGAGAACTACAACCGAGCCAGAGCAAATAGTCTTGAGCTGAATTACAAACTCGCTCAGGATAGCAATCCGGATGCCACTGTGCTCAATCCGCTCGGGGATGCCATCGAAAAAGCTGGGGCCAGTCCGGAGGTCGCGGCCAGACAGGGAAGCCTTATGGCGAAAATCCTCAGTGGTGAGGAACTGACACCCAAGGAACTGGCTGACTTTGACCTGAACAACAAGGCCGTACGCGATGTGTTCAAAGAACGCACCGGGCTTACGAACATGCCGAACAATGTGCCTCCGACGCTGAAGAAATCTTACGTGAATCGTGTCGTCTCGGATGCCCGAATCATCGTAGAGCAGCAGGAGGAGCTCGGTAAGAACTCCCAGATGCTTGCGGACCTTGCGAAAGAGCGTAGTGCAGCACGTGCGGAAGCCATGAAAGACGCGGGTAAAAAGAAAGAGACTGCGCTTACAAAACGGCTCAACAAAGGGCTCGAAAAAGCTACCGGTAAAGCCAGCGAAAATCGGCAGAGCCGCGCCACACAGGGCGAAGTACAGACTGAATCCCGTGTCAAGGACGCTCACCGCAACGACGCTATCGACATCAAGGGCAAGACAGCTGAACAGGTGATACAGGAAGTCGCCGATCGCGCCGGTATACCCGCTGATAGCATCCCGCTCTGGGCAGATTTCCTTGCGGACTACAACCGTGTAATGGCCGACCATGCCACAGAAGAAAGCACAAACATCAGCAACATCGAAGCGCAGGGCCAGTACCTGAGCAAACTGATGAGAGACTTTGGGCTTAAGAGCGTGGAAGCCGAAGCGATATTGACATCGCAGCGAGGTACCGAGTATACTCAAAAGACAGAGCCCAATAAATCCGCATACAAGCCTACGACCGTGTCACAGGCCAAGAACGCACTGAACGAACAGACACCCGAAGAAAAAGAACGTCTTGCCTCTGAGCGAAGCAACTACGCGGATATGCTCGGCAGTCTTGAGGTCGGGGACGAGTTCTTCGTGAGCGGTGGAGAGACACCCGTCATGTGTGTCACTGCCGCAACGAACCGGTGGGTAGAAGTTCAGATCCTTAATGAAGAGGGAGAGGTCATCGGAAACGAGTGGATCCTCCCCGATACCTTTACCACCGGAGTGATGCTGGATTATCTGAATCAGCCCGGTGGGTATCGCATAATAGACGCAAAGGGAAATGAAAAAGCCAACGTAGTAAAGGAGGCTGTTGAGAATGACACAGGAGCAGTCGCGGCAGAAACCGCAGGAGAAGGAACCCGAGCGCCGGAAGTTGAGGGACGTACTGAAGGAGTGGGAGTCCATGACTCCGGAGCAGCAGCAGAAGGAGAGGGAGAGTCTGATTCACAGCGACGAAGTGTTACTCGACAGATAAGTGCGAAAGACCTTCTCAACGGAAATGACTGGTACACAGACGATAAGACCCTAACTATAGTTCCACTCGATGAGATCATCACGCAGGACGGGAAACCAGGTACTCGTGAAGGTCTCTTTTATATTCGGAACTTCCTGACAGCTCTCGGTGTACCTGCTGAGAATATTGTCTTTGTCGATGGCTCCGGGGAGCATCCGAGAATAAACAAATGGCTCCCAGGCAAACAGAAAAGGACCGGAGCACTTGGGCTGACAAATCCCGAGACCGGACAGATTTATCTTATTGCGAATAACGTAGACAACAATGTGCAGTTCAACCCGATTCGCAGTGGGGCTCACGAGGGAGCGCATTGGCTCTTTCTGACTTACCCGAATTTGATGAGCAAAATGGTAGATGCTCTGGAAGAAGACGGGTATGATGACCTAATTTTGGACGCAGCGAATGCCTACGCGAGAGGGAACTTTGGTGCCACATATGGCACAAAGTCTACGTTGAAGCACATTGAAGAGGTGCTTTGCGATGTCTTTGGGCAGAGAACCCGCGAAGAAGGAAAAGGCCTCGGCCTTGAACTGGCCCGCGAGACTGTTCTGAGGACCATCGCAGAGAACGTACCGAACTTTGATCGCGCCGCATATGACGAACTCATGCGGCTGGGGAATGAGCTTTATCCCGTACAGGAGGAAGCCAAGCCCGAGATGACCACGGAGCAGGCCCACGAGGAGATCAGTCAGGGAAACTGGATGACTGGTCTTGCTGACATCAGTAAGTTCAGACCCGTCGCGGCTGCGCCTATAGAAGTAACTCAGACTCAGGAGAAACAAGAGACTGCTCCGAAGACACAAGAGAAGGCAGAGGAGAAACCACAGCCGGAGAAACCGAGGCGACGCACTGTAAAGCGGGGCCCTCGAACCATGGCGGAGAAGATACCGCCCGACATCCGCGAGCTCTCACGAGAAGACTATGTCAAGTCGGAACTCCGTGATTCGGGTGCAAAACTTATCGACCTGGGCAACGTAAGAAGACTTGCGCGTACTGAGAGTGAACTCCGTGGCTTTGATCTCTTCCTAAACGAAATGGACCGAATGGGCATGAAATATGTATTCGTCAGCTCAAAGGGTTCAGAAAACAACAAACGATGGCCGAGCCAGGGATCGCCCGAGTCACGTCTTGTGGGGGCGGTTTCTTATATCACAGTCCAAAAAGGCGACACCCTTCCGGATGTAGTATCTCGTATGCAGCAGGGACTGTTTGACCAGATCAACCGTGTGATGAGCAAGGGCAAGAGCACCAGTCAGCTCGTAGTGGCACTGTGCGACTCTCTGAGCAAACAAAACGGACTTGACCTTGCGGAGATTACATCCCTGGCTGAAAGAACCTATGAGCAGGAGGCGTGGGAGCTCGGCATCCTCTACGATTGCTGGAGAGAAATCACCAGCGCGACCGATGAGAGTCTGTCTGAGGAGGGCCTTGAGTACGCCGAGCGAACCAATACGCTCATCGGCGCGGATAAGGATTCGGATGTACGTGTAATTGAGAGGTACTACGATAAAGAAAAAGCCGACAAGATGTACTCCAAGTACCGTGAGTGGGCTCTGTATCGGTTCTTCCGTGATGCTGCCTCCGGCGTGGAGAATAATGTCATCGCGTACGATGTTGTGGAAAACACGATCAGGAACCTCAAATTCGAGAACAAACTTCGGCCTACATGGGGATTCAACAGGCGGCTTGCGGAAGAAAACGATAAGCGAGCCTATGCAGAAAGCGTATGGAAAGCCCGTAACACTTTCGTCGAGGATAAAAAGAACACCCAGCCGCTTCCCAAGAAGAGCAAGAACGACATATCTGGACTGCTCGGGGAAGCGGAAAAACGCGCCGCGACAGTTAAAGAGCTCACACAAAAAGAAGCGGTTCTTGCCCAGCAGATATCCGACATATCCTCAAGGATAGCCAGGATCGAAGAGCAGATGTCCTCTGCCTCCCGTGATGAAAATGCCACCGCCAGCAAATACGAGACACCAGATATCGGAATGGCGGTCGTAAGCGAGGAAGACTTTGAAAGTGTCGTAGGCGCAGTCGAAGAAGACTACACTACCGACCAACGGTTCATAGAACTGCTCGACCAGATGTGCCGAGAGGAAGGTATAGACCGGTGGGCCGAAGTATCCAGCTACGATTTCGAGACGCAAGACGCATATACAAGAGCATGGAACAAGGCAGTAAGGGCCTACAATGACCAGCTTATCGAGTCGCGTAAACAATATGCAAAGGCATTCGCAGAGGGAACGACAGCAGAGGAGCAGGTCAGGCTTGCAGAGGCTGACAGTCAACTTCTTTCGGATTTGAAGCAGCAGAGACAGACACTCCGTGCTCAGCAGCGACAGGCAAAACTCGACCTTATCGGCGCTCGTGCGGCAGCGGAGGGTGTACGCGATACTCGCTTGGCAAGGCTTACAAGTCTGCCTTACAAGACCCTTTCCGCTCAGATGTTTGACGATGTCTTGCGTGGCAGTATGACAGCGCAGGAGGCCTTTGATAAGATACTGGGCGTGTATAACCAGCTCCAGAAGAACCCCAACCTTACGGTCGAGGAACTTGCCGGGCATACACTCACGACCAACTACTGGACGAGCAACCGTTCAATGTCTGTGCCGGAATACAAAGCTGCTGAACAGGAACTCCGGGAAGAACTACGGAAAGAAGCAGAGGCAAAGCGAAAGGCCGAACCAGAAGTTTTATTCGACATAGCTGATGAGGACATCACAGACTACACCCAGCCTACAGAGCGTGAGCGCAATGCTTCGGTCATTGCCAGGGGCGACGCGGAAAAGGCGGAGCAGATCAGACAGGAGGAGCAGGAGAAGCGCAACCAGGCGCGGCGTACAGCTGACCTGAAGACCGTCAAGGACATGAAGAACGAGGCCGGTAAGACTGACTCCGATAGGTCCGAGGTCACACCTACAGACGTACGAAACAACCTCCTTGACGAACTCGACGCCGCCGAGGCAGACCTGCGCAATGCTCCTGTAGGTTACGCAAAGAACATCCAGAGGGTAGCTTCCAAGTCCTCTAAAGCCGAAGCGTATATGCGGAAGCATGCGAAGAAGGCGGCAAACCTCAAGAAAGGCCAGACCATTCAGGAAGGCAGCCCCATGTGGGAAGGCACAGGGAACATCAACAAGACTGAGCAGTCCCGAAAAGATGTCGTCCTTGAGCGAATCAAGGCTGCTGGGAACACCTGGATGTATCAGTCTTACTCTGACTGCTGGGGTCTTGAGAAGTTCGGCATGAAGCAAACCCGTACAGACGGCGTACGCAACCTAATTAACCTCGTACGAGGAAGCAACGAGACCACTCAGTACATCTACACGAATGCACTGGTTGACCGTCAAGGTAACTACATCGGGAAATCCATGAAGGACGTGATGATCTGCTGGGATGGTAAAGAAGTAGACACAGAAAAACAGACGAAGCTCCAGCGGTATCTTCTGCTTATGCACACTGTTGACCGTATGTCCGTAGAGGAACGCGCGATACAAGCCGTCATAGATTATGAAGAACTGCATCCTGAGCTGAAAGACATCACTCCCGGTTCTCTCGGACGGCTTATCGTAGAGAACAACAACCCCATCGCAAAAGAATACTACCGGTTGTTACAGTGGGAGGACGGCGCGGTTAACAAACCTGTCCTCGCAGTACACAACGGTGAGAACTTCTCCGAGATGAACGCAGCTACTGCACGGTCTCTGGCAGACCAGATGCTTGAAGAAGACGCATGGCTGGCACAGAAAGCACAGGAGATCTACGACTGGTGGGATATGTTCATGCGCGAATGGGGTGCTGGTGGTCGCATGTCCGCTGAAAGCTACGAGAACATGCGCAGGGCATACCCGCACTACATACCAACCTACCGCGCCGGAGACGACAGGTTCGTCGGTTCCAACACATTCCGTGGTTCTACGGAAATCTCTACCGGGCCCGTCATCCACGCAGCGAAGGGCTCCACATTGGAGATTCTGCCGTTTGAAGACCAGTTCGCCATGCTTGCATCACAGTACGTGCAGGGAGCTCGGGCCAACGAATTGGCATGGAACTTCATGCAGGAGCTGCTCCTGTCTGGCGAAGCGAATAACTCCGACTTCGGTGAGTTCGGCCAGATAGACTACGACCGTACAGCAGAGGACTTCATCAACGAACGTATCGAAGATGAGGCCGACCCGATGAGCCGGATGATCGAACACGATGAAGCCAAGCACGAGTACCGTGTGAACTGCTGGGTAGATGGCAAACAGGTCAGCGCCTACGTGTCCAAGGAAATCTACCAGTCCTTCCAGAACCTGCTCAAAAAGCAGAGCGAAGGATATAAGAAACTGATGGCAGCTGGAAACAGGCTTACATCTCCGATGAAGGAATTCATCACAGGCGCGAACCCGAGCTTCGCCCTGCGAAACATCTTCGCTGATATACCCACGGCCATGATCAACTCCATCACGAACTCCTATACCGGACTAAAATTCATGGACTACTGGTTCAAGGCGTGGGACCACATCGGACGCGACAGCGACCAGTGGCAGCAGTTCCAGGCACTGGGTGGTACACACTCCAACATCGTGAACCCGCACAGAGGATTCTCTACCGAAACGAGCAAAAAGAAAAACGCCTTTGAGAAATTCAGGGACATCATGGAAACACCGGGTGAATACTCCGAATCGGTCACACGATTCGCTGAATACCTCGCTACCATCGACATGCTCGGGGATACCTTTGAAGGTCGTATGGCCGGTATCCACAATGCGGCTGAGATAACCGTTGACTTCGGTCGCGGCGGCTACGCTACTCGTGCGATGAACGCCTGGTCACCCTACTTCAACCCTGCCGTGCAGGGCATCTACAAGGTAGTCCGCGGCGTGGTGGAGAACAAAGGCTGGGATCGCGCCAAATACCTGATGCGAGTCGGGGCTACTACGCTACCGGTCGAAATACTGATGGCTGTTATTCGTGGCATGGCCGGAAGGGAAAAGGACTTCGAGGAAGAATCAGATTACCTGAAGGACAACTACTACCTCATCCCCATGGGCGGGGCAGACGGACACAAGTGGTTCAAGATTCGTAAGAACCGTGAGTGGGCCGCGCTATTTGGCAACACCCTTATGCGCGCCCTTGAGGGCAAAAACGGATACGACGACCCGTTTGGAACCTACATTCCCATATCTATCGTTGGTAACTTCCTGCCTGACGCTCCGGTTCCCATCTTCGCACAGTGGTTCATAGACGCAGCCACGAATAAGAACTTCGCTGGCAGTACTATCGTTCCGTCCACGTTCGACGACTTCAAAGAAGAACGCCCGATGGATGTGTACGACGAAGAGACCACACTGCTTGCCTATGGTATCGCAGGAATCGCGTCTAAAATCTTTAAGAGCGCCAACCCGATGTTCGTGGATTACATCCTCGATTACTACTGCGGCGACTTCTGGACCAATGTATACAGCTGGGTAGACATGGGCCTGGTCCGAGAGGTAGTGGAAGCAGATGGCTCCAAGACACTCACTATCGCGGAAAACGCGCTGGAGCTTTTCCCAAGCATGGCGAAGGAGTTACAGAGCGACTGGGTAACCAACTCCCTGTACAGCAACAGCACTATGACCCGATACTACGACATGGTGAAGAAGCTGAGAGCAAATACCGGCGCGGATAAGTACCAGAACGGTGGAAAATCCACAGGTTCTCTCGACGAACAGATTTACGAGGCCTTGTATTACTCAGACCTGGGGTATGCGTCTCAAATAACGGCCCTTGCAAAAGAGGCCAGAGCGCTTCCCGAAGGCGAGGAGAAGGACGAAATCAAGAAACAGCAGATACTCCTTGCCCATGCGGCTATGGAGTTCTACAACCAGTGTGTGAACGGTGAGATAGTTGACCCGATGCGTCAGGTCAAGTACGGTATGCTGGATCCCAAGGTGACGAACGAGCTCATCCGACTCGGGGATTACTCCGACCAGTTTGAATTTGAGCCTTCGTTCAGCCGTACGTCCAGCCTCAATGACCCGGACAACAAGGGGTACCACTTCTCACTCACAGATGAGCAGAAAGATGAGTACGTAAACCTCTGGCGTAAGAACTACTCGGATATGACCGCAGAGATGATGCGCACCGAGGAGTACAAAATCGCGCCGGATGGCGTAAAAGCCATGATGATGGCTCAGAAACGTACAGAGGTCCACTCCAAGACCAATGCGGATTACGTAGAGCAGCTCAAGAAACAGGGCGAGAAGTCTGCCAAGAAGACTCTGGAGGACATCGAAATACTGCAGCTCGAAGCTCAGTACGCTCTGGGCCGCGCGAACGATCCGTCAACTGCCATCAGCTCTAAGGTTTCCGACGAACTGATCCGAATGCGTGACTACGGCTCGGATTACAGCTTCGTGATGTCCACGAGCACACCGAAAACATTCAGCACATCGAACAGCAGTAAGGAAGTCTACGTACTTAACGACAGGCAGAAGGACTACTATGCACGAAAGAGGAGCGAACTGTATAATGAGGCGATGGAATCCATACTCCTGTCCCAGGATTACAAGTCCAGAGACGACGAGGGTAAGGCTGCGATGCTTCAGGAAGCAGCGCAACTCGTAACCAAACAGCTCAAGAGCGACTTTGGGGCGTGGATGGCGAAGCAAACTGACATCGAGACAAGAGAACGGAAGAGCCTCGACGAGGGAGCACTGGAGCAGGATGCCGAATTCGCGGTTGTCCGTGTGCTTACGCCGAAGAATGCGTACAGCAAGGAAGTCACCGATGAACTTGTTCGGCTCTATGGCTACTCGAACAGCTATTCCTTCCAGCCGTCTACGTACAGACCGTCCTCGTACAGCGACCCGAACAAGAAAGGGTATAAGTTCTATCTCACCGATGCTCAGAAGGACAAGTACCAGGAGATTGCGCACAACACCTACGATACGGCGTTCAAGATCCTCATGAAGAGCTCGGACTACATCAACGCTGGGTCCGACGAACGTCGCGCCGAATTGCTTGAGGCTATGCGCAGTAGTCTCGCAGACGAGGTTAAGGATGAATTCCTCAACTGGCTCTCGAAAAACAGTAAGTCAGTACCGAAAGAAGACACCTCTGAAGAGAAGGAACTGCAGAAGAAAGTCAAGGGCATCGTAGGCTGGTAACTGTAGACAGGAAAAAATTTTTCAGAAAACTGTTGACAAACCTTTCCTGACCTGTTATACTGCAGACAGTAAACGAAAGGAGGGGTTACTGATGACAGTAAACACCAACAAAAATACGTGGGACAAGGAGAACATGCGGACGGTATCCTGCCGACTCCGCAAGGAGGAAGCGGAGGAGTTCAAGAAATACGCCGAGTATCTCGGAACTACCTCGCATGCTCTCCTGTCTGAGTACGTGAGACAGTGTCTCGCACTCAACGAGAAGGTCGCGCCCAAGGAGCGCAACAACTCCCTCGCCATGCAGAACAGGATCCAGCTTCTTGAGAGGAAAGTGAAGATTGCGGAGCAGGCTGTGAAGCAGGCCCGCACACGAGCCGAACACGCAGAGCAGTTGGTCGATGCCTGGCTGAGAAGCGCGGACGAGAAGTAAGAAAAAGCCCCCTACCGGAAACGGTAGGGGGCGATTTTTATTTGTGCTGGCGGGCGGGGACGCTACTCCTTTCTGTATGATTTTTGCAACAGTTTTGCAACATAGGTATTATCTTATGCATGATATGCAATTTTCTGGATACGCAAAAAATGTAGCATTTTCAACACTTTTTTGCTCATAAACGTAAGTCTTGAATTTGTTATGTACTTTTGAAACAAGCCCTTGATTTTTCCCTTGTATATCAAGGGCTTGCGGGTTCGGGGGCGTACGGATTTGCAACAAATTTGCAACAAAAGTATCTTCGGATAATTATACACTCAGTGCAGCACGTACCTGGCTGAGTGTTTTTTCGCGCCGTGAAGACTCACGATAGTGGGTGTAAATCTTCAGCGTGGTCTCCGGATCTGAGTGGCCCATGATGTACTGGACCTGCTTGATGTCGAGTCCGGACTCGAAAAGTTTGGTGGCAAAAGTGTGCCGAAGCTGGTGCGGATGGGTGTGAAACCCGGCGCGTTTGTCCAGTGTCTTCCACAGCAGGGACAGACCCTGCGCAGAGTACACAGTCCCGTTGCTTGTCGGGAAGACGAACACGGACGAGGAGTGTTTCCTGCGTTCGAGCAGGTAATCCCGGAGCGTATCGGTCAACGGGAGGTCTCGGATGCCAGCTTTGGTCTTCGCTCCATCCACTACCTCGGGGTGACCCTTGGGACTGGTCAGCACGTGCCGCCGTACATGGATGACTCCGGCATCGAAGTCGATATCCGACCACATAAGGCCGGTAACTTCTCCGCGCCGCATCCCTGTCTCGTGCATCGTGAGCACGAACGGGTACACAGCCAGGCCCACAGCAGCATCCAGCAGGGTCTGCTCCTGTTCAGGGGTCAGTACCTTCTCTTCGTCCGACACATACCCGCCCGGTTCGAGCCGGGTAGGGACAGGGGAGCGGATGAGCAGGTTGTCGTCCACCGCAGAGGCGAACACGGCGCGGATAAGCTGCAGGATGTTCTTCTGTGTGCTCTTTGCCAGACCTTCGCAGTTCGCCATGGTCTTGTAGATCGCCGGAGCACGGATGTCCCGGAGTTTTTTGCGTCCGATGCAAGGGTAAACGTGCAGTTCCATGTTCCGTACCATGTGATGGTAGGACAACTCGGACACTTTGTTCTTCTTATGCACGGTAAACCAGTACGTGGCATACTCTTTGAACGTAGATTCGTCGCTCACATCTATACCAAGCCCGATTTCCATGCTCAGCTCACTCAGTTTTCTCTCTAATTCCTCCTTCGTCTTACCTCTCACATACTTACGCTTCCCATTCGGGAGCGTAACGGCCTTGGTGAAATACTTATAACTCATGTTTGTCGTGCATCATGCCCGCCAGCGTGACACGTGACTACATATAGTTCTTCAGAAGTACAGTAAGTATCGTCCGGGTGTCCTCGAAGTCTTCCGGCCCGAACATGACCCGTGCGAGAGTGACGAAAAGCTTCGTGCTCTCGTTCAGACGGGTCTCCGTTAAGGTGTAGTGCTCTCCGAGCATGGGCAGGTATCCCTCCCACATGCGCTCGGGCGGTTCATTATTTATTAAATCGCACATCTCGGTGTAAGCCTGGTCGTAAGCAGGGGAGATGTACACATTTAATTCCCTGAGGTATTCGATGGTAGCTGTCCGTTCTGCGTAGGGGTCCTGCCGCGAGATGACATCACTGTCGTCGATGAGTTCGGACAGCGGGATATGAAACAGCTCTGCCATATCGAACAGTTTCTGCGTGGGGATAGCGGTCACTCTGCCAGTCTCCCACTTACTGACTGCGTCCTTGAGGACACCCAGCCTCGCTCCCAGCTCAGTCTGCGTAAAACCCAGGCGTTTCCTATATATTTTTATCTTTTCGCCGATTGTCATCACGGCCTCCTCCTTCCTTGTATCCCGATAATAACACAAATTTTGACAAAGTCAAGAAAAAAGTCTTGACAAGTCGAATATAACCTGTTATGATTCGAGTATCTTGAAAAGACGAAAGGAGGGGAGGGCATGAAGCAGTACATCCTGAAGGGCGAATTCCGACGAAAGGGATACAAGCAGGCGGAGTTCGCAAAAGAAGTGGGCATTAGCCCCAGTAGATTCAGCGCAAAGCTTAACGGAAGGGCTGGCGCAACGTTCACAGTGCCTGAGATCAAGGCGATCGAGGCGCTGCTGGAGTTCACGCCTGAGACGACCTACGATATTTTTTTGAGCTGAAAGTATCTTGAAAACATTCACACGCGCACGGACAACAGTGAAACAGTAAAGGAGTGAAAAGCTTATGAGCGTGTTGAAAGCAGGGTTCCTCACGAGCGTGATCATGATCCTCGGAGGCGGATTCATCTGGTCGCTGTACCAGAACAGCGTATGGAGCTACTACCTCGCCATGCAGTACCTCGGGTGGTACGGCTTCGTTCAGGCAGGTATCAACCTGTACCGCTGGATCGCAAAACCCGTAGACCCGAAGCAGTCCAAGTCCTACATGGAGTGGGCTACTGAGTACGAAGAGAACTGAAAGGAGGAAGTATTATGCCCGCCAGCACAACCGCAAAGACTATTACCCCCGCAGCCCTCAACAAGGCACTGGAGAAAGCCATCACCACAGTAGCAATGCAGATGAGCGACACCCAGTTCGGCGAAGTCGTGACCCTTGCGGGGAAACTTATCGCAAAGAACGTCAAGGAGGAACTGAAACTATGACGAAAGAACGCGAGATCCTGCACAAGCAGTACCTGCTTCTCATCGACCGGCTTGATGAGGTCGACCCCACCACCAACCCGCAGCTGTACAAGACGCTGCTGGACATGATCGAGAAGGTAGCATGGCTGCCCGAGTTTAGGATCGGTGACCCCGTACTCAGTGAGGACTTTCCTAAACCGGAGCCCTCCGTTGAGGAGTTCGCACCCCCGGTCATCACGCCTCTTCCTGACCCTATCCCCGAGATAGACGAGCCGACAGAGGAGACCAAGACCTACAGCAAAGAGGAAGTCCGTGCCGAACTGGCGATGGCCCGTAAGCGCGGAGTCAACGTGGCAGAACTCCTGCAGGAGTTCGGTGTTGACCAGTTCCCGGCAGTCCCGGCATCCCGGTATGGCGAGCTGATGGACAAGCTCGCTGAGCTGTAATGCCCGGCACACATGCACTGCTGAGCCCGTCAGCGTCTGAGCGCTGGCTCCACTGTCCTCCGTCGGCAAGGCTCAACGCCAAACTGATTGAGCGCTTCGGGGAACAGTCGTCCCCTTACGCTGCCGAGGGAACGGCAGCTCACGCACTGGCGGAGCTCAAGATCCGACACGAGTCAGGGGAGATCAACGACTACCTGTACAAGACCCAGCGCGATGCGATGGGTGAGATACCCAAAGACCGTGATGCAATCACTGACTGGTACGTAGATGAGGTACTCGGCAGGTACTACGCCGAATGTAAAGGGTGCCCCGATACTCAGCTTCTTGTGGAGCAGCGTTTCGCGATGGATCGATGGGTACCGAAGTGCACGGGTACATCGGATGCAGTAATTGTCTCTGACCGAGTGCTCTATGTGCAGGACCTGAAAGCTGGCTCTGGGGTTCCGGTCAGCGCTATCAATAACCCGCAGGCTCGGCTGTACGGGCTGGGCGGCATCAACGAATTCGGCGACCTGTACGGCTTCACCGAGGTACACAACATCATCATCCAGCCAAAGCTCCAGAGCGTGACAGAGGAAGTACTCACCCGGGAAGAACTGCTCGCCTGGGGCGAGGAGATCAAACCGATAGCCGAGGCTGCCTGGCGAGGAGAGGGCGAGTTTGCGTGTGGTGACTGGTGCAGGTTCTGCACAGCCCGAGCGATTTGTGCGGCTCGCGCAGCCGAAGCTATGAAGGCTTTCCATTATGGAGCCGACGCTCCGGGAGTCATACCTGAAGCAGACATCGCAAAGATACTCGGCTTCCTCGACACCTTTGAACAGTGGGCAAAGGATATCCGCGCCTATGCACTGGCCCAGGCTAAGCAGGGTGTGGAGTACGGGGGATGGAAACTGGTCCGTGGTCGCAGGCCCGGACGGAAGTGGAAGGACGAGGAGGAGGTCATCAATGAACTGGCCCGTGCTGGGTACGAGCGGGATCAGTACGAGGAGACCAAGCTGAAAAGCGCCTCCGAACTGGAGAAGGTACTGGGCAAGACCACGTTCGATGCATTGCTCGGTAAGCTCGTGACACAGGGGGACGGCCCTCTGACCCTCGTACCCGCAGACGATAAGCGTCCGGAATTCACATCAACGGACGCGGCATTACAGGATTTACTGGAGTAAAAACGATGAACGTCGCGTCCAGCTATGTAAACCAGCTCCGAGAACTGCAAGACGAGCGCGACGGGCTGTTGACTCTGCTTGAGTATCAAGCTGGTTCCGACGCAGTACAAGCCGCGATGCGGGAGGCACTCGACCTCAACATAGAGCGAACAAAGAGACTTCTCAACATGCAGGCAGATTGTGCTAAGGAGTGCCCCGCATGCAAAAGATCACTGCGAACCAATACCCGGGGCCGCGGTAAATACTGTGCCTACTGCGGCTGTTATATCCCACAAATCTTATTCGACGAAAGGACATAAAGAAATTGGCTAACATGAATTACAACAAGAAAATCAGTGAGACCCAGGTACGCATCGGTGAGGTGCGCTTCAGCTACGCCAACGTGTTTGAGCCCCGTGCCAACTCGAATGGCGACCAGAAGTACAGCTGCGCCATCCTCATCCCCAAGACCAACACCGCCGCCGTGGAGATGGTACGCAACGCCATCGCCGCCGCACAGGAAGTGGGCAAGACCAGCAAGTGGGGCGGCAAGATTCCCAAGCCCTGCAAGCTCCCCCTGCGTGACGGTGACGAAGAGCGTGACGACCCGACCTACGAAGGCATGTGGTTCATCAACGCCAGTGCCAGCACCAAGGCCAAGCCTGCGGTGAAGGTACTCGACAGCGGTATCCTTGCGGATGCGCTGGATCAGGACGACTTCTACAGCGGGTGCTACGGCGCGGCTGTGCTGAACTTCTACCCGTACTCTGCCTCCGGTAACAACGGCATCGGAGCGGGACTGAACGTGGTACTCAAGACCCGTGACGGTGAGAAGCTGAGCGGCGGCGTGAGTGCCGAGCAGGCTCTGTCCGGCCTGTATGACTGAGGGAGGGACAGGATATGATCGTACCTATCGACATTAAAGACATACCTAAGCACCATGGTCGTCTCGGTCTCGTTGAGGAACTCAGGACTTTTATGAGCAGTGACCTTCCCTGCGCCGAGTACGTCATGCCCGAAGGATGCTCAGTCGAGAGCGTAGCAAGCAGCCTTCATCAGCTCCAGTCGAAGTATAAGTTCCCGGTCAGTGTTATAAGACGCAACAACCGTATCTTCTTCATACGTAATGACTAACCACCTGTTCATAGACATAGAGACGCGAAGCCCCGTAGACATCGGGGCTTCCGGCTCCTTCCGGTACTTAGACGAGGCGGAGATACTGCTCATCGCCTATGCCATGAACGACAGCCCTGTGTGCGTACTTGACTTTTCTACCCACGGACTGGAGCCGAAAAGTCACGAAGAGAAGCTGTCGATACTCCGTGAGATCCTCATGAGTCCCGACTTCACCAAGGTAGCACACAACGCAGCCTTCGAGAGGTACGCACTTGGCAGGTTCTTTGATACCTACCTGCCGCCTGAGCAGTGGCTGGACACGATGGTGCTCGCAGCCAACTGCGGTCTGCCCCTGTCCCTGGGGCAGGTGAGCGAAGCCCTCAACTTCCCAAGTGACAAGGCCAAGGACAAGCGTGGGCGTGACCTCATCCGTATGTTCTGCAACCCGAAGAAGAACGGCAACTACACACTCCCAACAGACAAGCCTGAGGAGTGGGCCGAGTTCATCGAGTACAACAGGCAGGACGTTGTGGCTGAGCGGGAGATATACAACCAGCTCAAGGCATGGATACCGGATGAGACAGAGCATAAGCTCTGGTGTCTGGACGCACGGATCAACGAGAAGGGCGTACGCATCGACAGGGAGTTCGCCAAGGAAGCAGCCGAGATAGGTACACGCTTCAAGGACGAGCTCACGGAGCGGGCGCTTACGATCACCGGGCTGGACAATCCGAACAGCGTAAGTCAGGTGAAGACGTGGCTGGCTGAGCAGGAGGGTCTCGAAGTACCGAGCCTGAACAAGAAGGTCGTAGCTGATGTGGTAGCACAGCTGCAGACAGACGAAGCCAAGGAGTTCCTCGAACTCCGTTCGATGATGGCAAAGACCAGCGTCAGCAAGTACGACGCAATGCTCCGTTGCACAACGGAGGAAGAGCCCCATGCCCGTGGATGCTTCCAGTTCTTTGGGAGCCACACAGGGAGATGGGCAGGGCGGCTCATACAGTTCCAGAATCTCCCACGCAACGAAATGGCAGACTTAGCGGAGGCCCGGGAACTGGTCAAGGCCGGTGACTACGACACGGTCAAGGCACTGTATGACAACGTCCCCGGAACCCTGTCCGAACTTATCCGCACCGCCCTTGTACCCGAACCGGGTCACCGCTTTGTCGTTGCAGACTTCTCAGCCATCGAGGCCCGTGTGACCGCATGGCTGGCAGGGGAGCAGTGGAGGCTGGATGCCTTCAACGAAGGGCAGGACATCTACTGCGCCTCTGCCTCGCAGATGTTCAAGGTACCTGTGGAGAAGCACGGTATCAACGGGCACCTCAGACAGCGTGGCAAAGTAGCCGAGCTGGCCCTCGGATACGGCGGGGGAGTGAACGCACTCCTTGCCTTCGGAGCGGACAAGCTTGGCATGACCGACGAGGAGATGGGCGAGACTGTTGGGATGTGGCGTGAGTCCTCCCCGAAGATAGTCAGGCTCTGGAAGAAACTCGAACGCGCCGCCATAGCCTGCGCTTCCCGACACAGTGAACAGGACAGCGGAGTACCCGGAGTCGTGTTCCAGTGGGAGAGGGGGATCATGTGGATGACCCTGCCGAGCGGCAGACGGATGGCGTACTTCAACCCTGAGTACACAGAGTTCACCCGAAGAGTAGGTACCGGCAAGTGCCTGACCTACATGGTGCTCAACCAGACCACACGTAAGTGGCAGAGGGTGGAGACATGGGGCGGCAAGCTGACCGAGAACCTCGTACAGGCGGTGGCTCGTGACTGCCTGAAGGAAGCGTTACTGAACCTTGACAAGGAAGGCTGGGACATCCGTGCCCACGTTCACGATGAGATCATCTGCACCGAACCGGTGGATGGGCGTACGTGGCAGGACATGGCGGCGCTGATGACCAAGCATGCGCCGTGGAACGAAGGACTGCCTCTGGCCGCGGACGGATATGACTGTCCGTTCTACAGAAAGGACTAAGCATGAAAGCGACACCAGTACTATACGATATCGACAACAAAGAAGACATAGAGAGATGCCTCAACTGCGACAAGATAAAGTGCGACAACTGCCTCGCGTTCGGATACAGGAAAGGAAAGAAGCATGTCTTCATCCTCGACGTGGGGAAGTTCACCGAGATGTACAACGATGGCTACACCTATCGGTACATGTCCAAGAAGCTTGGGTGCCATCACGATACGCTGACCAAGTGGATGGTGTCGTTCGGTATCTACGCCGCTTCACCCAGGCCCAAGCTCACAAGAAAAACATTCGAGGCACTACCGTCTGAGCAGCGCCAGTACCTCACATGGAAAGGAGAAGCACTATGACCGAACTGACTCACGTAATAAACGCCGAGATAACCATCATCGACAAAACCAACGACCTCGACAAAACGCTGGAGATGCTCGAAACGGGGAATGCGGAGAGGAACATAGCCGCCGCAATGTGGGCTGACGACGTACACGTCACCAGCCACAAGGTGTTTATCAGCAAGGAGGATGCGGAATGAAGTTAGGGAACAAACTGATGCGGAAGCTCGGCTATGTTCCCTATGCCGAGTACGAGATCGTTAAGAAGCAGGGGGACAAGGATTCCGAACTGTGCGCCAGTCTTGTACTGGAGTGCCAGAACCAGGGCAGCATCATTGACAAGCAGACCGACGAGATCACCAAGCTGAAAGACCACATTGATAAACTGGTCGGCGAAGTAGGCGACCTCGACCTCAGGCTATCCAATAGTGGGGCAGAGGTAGAACGACTGCGCAAAGGCATCGACACAATCTGTTCGGTGGCCGAGGGCACCCTATTAGACTTATGAGAATACTAATACTGGTGAGGATAAAGCTGGCCGAAATAAAACGGCGGGTCCTCAAGAAGCTTGGACTCATGACTATCCGTGAGCATGAACAAGAGCTCGTACGAGAGAATCAGCAGGCCATGAAGATGGCTGCGGAGTTCATGGAGTCAAGCGATGACAAGCTCATTGAAGAGAATGAACGAATGGCTGCTGTACTCGAAAGTTACAAAGCAGGGGAACACCGGGCCGAGAAAGAGACAGAAAGGTACAGGGAAGAATTGTTCCAGCTCATGTGCATGTGCTGGGAGATGGAGAACCCGGAGCTCACAGCATATTGTGACAAGCTTGAGACCAAATACTTCGATGGCTTCTATTACTTCGATGATGAGGACGGGGGGTGATGCCAATGCTCTATGTACCGAGAGAACATCAAAAGATAGCAGCGCAATTCCTCAAAAACCATAAACGCGCCGGGCTGTTTCTCGACATGGGGCTGTAGCTCGGCAAGACGGTGGTCACCTTGACACATGTCAAGGAGCTCATCGACAACTTCGCCGTGGACAAGGTGCTGGTCATCGCGCCGCTGCGTGTGGCCCAGGATACGTGGAGCAGGGAGTCAATGAAGTGGGATCATCTTCACGAACTCACTGTCTCCCGTGTCCTCGGGACTGCGGCGCAGAGGAAGGCGGCACTGGAAACCAAAGCCGACGTGTACGTGATAAACCGTGAGAACGTGCAGTGGCTGGTGGAGTACCTCGGCAAGAGCTGGCCCTTCGACATGGTAGTCATCGACGAGCTGTCGTCATTCAAGAGCTCAGGCTCAAAGAGATGGAGGTGTCTTAAGCGTGTCATCAAACTATGCAGGTATGTTATCGGACTCACGGGTACTCCTGCTCCCAATGGGTACATCGACCTGTGGCCCGAGGTATATCTGTTGGACACCGGAGAACGCCTGGGTCGTACGCTCGGTGAGTTCCGTACCCGGTACTTCAACCCGGGTGCGCACAAGGGACACATCGTATACGAGTGGAAGCTCAAGCCCGGAGCCAAAGGAGAGATAGACAGGAAGCTGTCCGATCTGTGCCTGAGCATGAGCAAGGACGACTGGCTACAGCTACCACCCGTACTGGTCAACATAGTCACTGTGCGTATGAATGACCAAGAAAGGAAGCTTTATGACCATCTTAGAATGGACAGGGTTCTGCCCCTACTGGCCGGAAGAGTGTCAGACCTGCGGGATTTCGATAGCGCAGTGGTTGGCACCACAGCAGCCACCCTGTCTGGTAAGCTTCTCCAGCTTGCCAATGGGGCTGCCTATGACGATAACGGTTCCGTGTTCAGAGTCCACGACAGAAAGTTAGATGCCTTGGAGGATATTCGCGCCGAGGCACATGGCCAGCCACTGTTGGTGTTCTACTCCTACAAGCACGACAAGGACAGAATACTCGAACGATTCCCCGATGCCGTGGTGATGGAAGGCAGTGGCACGATAGACAGGTGGAACGCAGGGGAGATACCCATGCTCCTCTGCCATCCGGCGAGCTGTTCGTTCGGGCTTAACCTTCAGGCAGGCGGACACATCGTCGTGTGGTTCGGGCTGACCTTCAGCTTGGAACTATACACCCAGGCAAATTCCAGGCTACACCGGCTCGGGCAGGGAGAGTCCGTAATAATCCATCACATTGTGTGCGAGAACACGCTGGATGAGAAAGTGATGGCTGCACTCGAAAGGAAAGACGCAACGCAGCGCAGTCTGCTGGAAGCGCTTAAGGAATACGTCAAGGAGGGGACTACATGAGCTACACAGTCTACAAACATACGAGTCCTTCCGGAAAAGTTTATGTGGGGATCACGGGAAGAAAACCATCGCGACGGTTTCACGGTGGCAGTGCTTATCGCAACAACCCTCACTTCTTCAATGCTATTAAAAAGTATGGCTGGGATTCATTCTCACACGACATCATAGCAGAGGGTCTAAGTAAAGAACAGGCTTGCGAACTTGAGATGTCCCTTATAGCTGTACTGAATGCTACGGACCCGGCGCACGGATACAACCGGTCGCGAGGAGGTGACAAAACCACCTTGGGGTACAGAGTGTCAGACGAAACCAAAGCCAAGATTTCCGCCAAAGCTCTGGGACGGAAGAACCCGCATACCCCTGAATGGAATGCAAAAATAGGTGATGCCCACCGAGGACGAAAAGCTTCGGAGGAAACTAAAGCAAAGCTCCGGGAATGCCTGGGCGAGAGGTTTAGTACACCAGCGGCGATAGCTAAGCAAAGAGCCAACACACCAAGAGGAGCGAAACACCCAAGGGCCAAGATGGTTGTGTGCGTGGAGACAGCGGAAGTGTTCCCAACAATGAGCGAGGCGGCAAAGAAGTATAACACCAGCCGCACGAACATAGGCCATGCTCTTAATGGGGATAAAGGACAAGCCCTTGCCGGAGGGTATCACTGGCGATATGCCACACCGGAGGAAGTCGATGAAGCAGAAAGATGAATGCCGCCTGTGGCTGGAGAGCTACCGGGAACTGCGCACAGAAGAAGAACGACTGTGGCAGAGACACCAGCGACTTCTCTCACAGGCGACACGGATCACAGCACAACTGAAGGACGTGCCTGTCGGCGGCGGGGGTGACAAGGAACAGCTACTCGCCGCCCTCGCCGATGAGGATGGGGAAGCCATGGCCATGCATGCCAGAGCACAGCAGAGGAGACGGGAGATAGAGGAATTCATCGACACCATCCCCACGCCCAACAGCCGCATCATCCTCCGCTACAGGTACGTGGAACTCATGCCATGGGAGAAGCTGATGATGGCCCTGCAAAAGAGCGGCATCTGGTACGAGCGATCCCACATATTCCGACTCCACGGTATAGCGCTCAAGGAAGCACGGAGCGCATGGAGACACAGAAAGGAAGCCGAACATGGATAAATATACAGAGCTTATCAAGGCAATGGCCGAGGCATTCATGACCGCAGTCCATGTACTGGAGGAGGAGAACGCACGGCTCAAGGGTGAGAACAGGTTACTCACACTGGAAATCAGGGAACTGCGTGAGAAGACTGACACCTACTACGAGGGGTGACGGCATGAGCAACAAGAGCAAAAACAAAAAGCGCCCCATCAACGTGACCGAGAACATCCGTGCGGCACTGGACATGTTCCTCTGGGCGTACTGTTCCGTACACGACCCGGACACTGCAGACATGGTAGCCATATCCGAGGAGATACAGAAGGTACAGGAGGGTGTGATGTCGGGCCGACTCAGACTCAGAGACATCGAGCAGGCGCTTGAAGATGAGTACGGGTGGAAGGTGATCAAGTGAGACGATGGATAGATTACATCGACAGGGAAGCAGCGATAGATACCCTGTATGACAACAACGCCATCACGATGACCGGAGTGAAGCTGCTCAACCGGATACCCGCCGCAAATGTGATAGCCGTACAGTTCGGGTACAACATGGCGTGGGATCGCTCCACCATGTTCGAGTGCTCCGTCTGTCATTGGAGTTGTTCAGACACACTCTACGGGGATTCTCCGTATAGGTACTGCCCGAACTGTGGGGCAAGAATGGATGGTGGTCCAGCATGATCGTAGCCATAGGTAAATCGCGCCGTGACACCAAGTGGCGCAACGTGGATATGTCGTGGGACGACCTCGTCCACCGACTCAGCGAACCTCTCCGTACCCATGAGACCATGCGTGAGTACCGTGCCATGAGCAAGGACGAGCAGGGTGTGGTCAAGGACATCGGCGGGTTCGTGGGCGGACAGCTCAACAGTGGTCGGCGTACCAACGGAGCCATCGTGGACAGGAGACTCGTGACCCTGGACGCAGACAACTCCACGCCTGACTCCTATGAGGATGCCATGCTGACATGGGACTGGGAGATGGCATGCTACTCCACCCACTCCCACACACCGGAGCACCCAAGGTTGAGGTATGTCATACCCCTTACTCGCGCCGTTACACCTGAGGAGTACCCTGCCATCGCACGTAAGCTGGCGGCCAAGCTGGACATTGAGACCATGGACGCATCGACCTACGAACCTGCCCGGCTCATGTACTGGCCCTCGTGTTCGGCTGACGCTGAGCCCTTCTTCTCCCACGTGGAGGGGGAGTGGGTAGACCCGGACAAGATACTCGCCGAGTACGGACTGGGAGACGCATGGAAGGATACGACTCTCTGGCCTATCGCCAAGGGAGAACAGGAGATACGTATCCGGGAGCAGAAGGTACAGGGTGACCCGACTGAGAAGCCCGGTATCATAGGTCTGTTCTGCCGGACGTACGGGATAGAGGAGGCCATAGATGAATTCCTGCCGGATGTGTACGATCACAACAGTGATAACAGATACACGTATATCCCAGGTAGTACTGCTGGGGGAGCACTGGTATATGACAACAAGTTCCTTTACAGTCACCACGGAACGGATCCCGTTGGAGGACAGCTCGTCAATGCCTTCGACCTCGTGCGCATCCACAAGTACGGAGACAGGGACGCAGGTCAGGAGAATCAGGAGATAAACCGCAGGCCCAGCTACGCAGCCATGTGCGAGTTCGCCGCAGGGCTGGAGAAGGTCAAGGCGAAGAAGGCCGAGGAGCTGGGTGAGATGGTGGATGACCTCGCCGATGAGGTGAGTGGGGAAGAGGACTGGACACGACAGCTCGACCTCAACAACAAGACAGGCAAGGTCGAACCCACGCTCACCAACATCCAGCTCATCATGAACAACGACCCTGCGCTCAAGGGTGTGGCGGCGTACAACCTGCTCAAGGGCAGACCCGTACTGCTGAAGAGAGCACCGTGGGACTGGCGCACAGGAGCTGTACCCGAGGATGGGGAACCCTGGGCGGACGCAGACAACGCAGGACTGAGGCTCTACTTCGAGAGGAAGTGGGGCATCGTAGGCAAGGACAAGATACAGGACGCACTCGATCTGACTCGTGAGCGCAACGCCTTCGACCCTGTGAAAGACTATCTGACCGGACTGGTGTGGGACGGAGTGGAACGACTCGACACCATGCTCGTCCGGTGGATGGGGGCAGAGGACAACAAGTACGTGAGAGCCGCCACCCGTAAGTGGATGTGCGCCGCAGTAGCCCGAGCCATGCACCCCGGATGCAAGTTCGACAACATGCTCATCCTCGTAGGGAGACAGGGCATAGGCAAGAGCAACCTCGCCCGTGCTATTTCGCGTGGCTGGTTCACTGACTCGCTGGGCCGGATGGACAGCAACAAGGATTCCTACGAGAGACTGAGTGGGGTATGGATAGCAGAGATAGCCGAGCTCGCAGCAGCCAAGAAGGCTGAGGTGGAGGACATCAAGAACTTCATCAGCAAGCAGGAGGATACGTTCCGCCGTGCGTACGCCCGGGAGACCGGCACTTATCCGCGCCGCTGTGTGTTCTACGGTACCACCAACGACCCTGAGTTCCTGCGTGACAGGACAGGTGGTCGGAGGTTCTGGCCTATCGAGGTCAAGGGATTCGACAACGGTGTCCTGCGTGGGCTGGAGGATGAGGTGGATCAGCTGTGGGCCGAGGCAGTGGAGCGCTGGCGTGAGGGTGAGGTGCTGTGGCTGGACGACAGTGAGACGGCAGACCTCGCACGACTGGCGCAGGAATCCCACACGGCTGTGGATGACTGGACTTATGACATCATGACCTACCTCGACACTCTCCTGCCCAGTGACTGGGACGGACGAGACGTACTGCAGAGGAGAGCTTACTTCGACTGGGACTCAACGCACTCAGTGGGTGACCTCGGCGGCAGTACCGAGGGAACCGTGCGGAGGACGAGAGTGAGTGGGGCAGAGATTCGGTGGGAGTGCTTTGGCATACGTACCGGCAACACGAACGACATGAGCGCCCGTAGGATAGCCAACATCATGAACAACCTGCCGGGCTGGACAAGAGTTAAGAACACGTACCGAACCAAGGGCTACGGAGTGGTACGTGGATGGGAACGAGAGGAGGATGTGTAATGAACGAATGGGTAGCACTGGTCGGCACGTTCATCGTGATACTCGTGCTGTGGATAGTAGCGGGGTGTCCATGAGCGTGATAGTCATGGGCATGGAGATGCCGACAAGCTGTATGGATTGTCCGTTTAAGGGATTTGATAGAGCGGGTGGGCGTGGAAACATCTGCACCATCAACGAGTCAATCACTCTTCATGCTGTTCTTGACGGACTGGATGTTAAGTTTGTCAGAATGGGAGATTGCCCGTTAATCGAACTCCCCGCACATGGGCGGTTGATTGATGCGGATGCGTTCAGTGCAAAAATATTGGAGATTGTTGAACGCCAAAAGTATGACGATTTTTACGCAAAAAGTTTTTCGGTTGGCGCAATTCTCCGCACAGTGGTGGACGAGTTAATGGGGGTGGGGCTTAACGAGTTTAGCAATGCTCCGACCATCATTCCCGCAGATAAGGACGGTGCGGAATGAGTTTCCGATACAACCCGTACAGAGACACGTTTGACCATGTAGAAGACGAAAGCCCGACAACCGCAGTAATTAATGTTAACACAATACCTACTGCAATAGTCGTGCAGAAAGTCGAATTAACGGAGTCTTGCATTAACGAAATTGCAGAAGCGGTTGCAAAGAAACTGCGGGAAATGGACGGTGCGGAATGAAAGAGTGCTACGGCAAATGCAAGCGGCGCGTATGGTATCGCAACGGAGGGTGTTCTGAATGGAGAAAGGACAGTGGTGACGATGGTAGGTGAGTTCGTAGTAGTGGTGCGGTGCAAGGACTGCATCCACCGCCCCGTGCCTGTCGAGGGCAGGCCGTACTGGTACAAGCCCCCCAAGGGAGAGTACAGTTTCTGGCGTGAAGACCTGACGTGTCCGTACACGGACGACACTTGGGACCATGAGTTCACAGAGATGCCCGAGGATTACTGGTTCTGTGTGCACGGCGAGAGGGCTCGGGAAGGATAATCGCGCCGATGCGCTGGAGAGGGTGGGGGGTGCGCATCTGGTGGGGGCCGTTCTTACACGGTGGGTACGTGTGTCACATATATGGTTGTAACAGCATTGTGACAGTCATTGTGACAGCTGAAAGTATTGATATTACTATGTTGTTACAATGTTACATTAAAGTAGTAGCTGTAGATGTAGACCCCATATATGTATTTACGAAAACGTTTCGATGAAAAATATATGGGGGGGGTATTATATAGACGGGCCGGTTACAGTTGTGACATTGTTACACGATGCGCGAAAGGAGACAAGAAGTATGCCGAAGAAGAAGTGCGCGAACGCAAGTCTGTGCCACGAGCACCTGCGTCGGTTAGCCAGCGATTATAAAGAGCATGAGCAGCGGCTACGAGACGCAGGGAAGGACCGGCTCGCGGATATAGAACACGAGAATTATGAGGCCATGATTCGTGCGATGACTGTGATAGTCCGCACACGCAGTATTTGACTTATGGATCTTGAGCGAGATGTAGAGCAGAGACTCGTGACTCTGGTCGAACAGGCGGGGGGCATATGCTTGAAGCATGGGCAGGACGGATGGCCTGACCGGATAGTCATGCTTCCCCACGGTGTGCTCGTGTGGGTAGAACTGAAGAGACCCAAAGGAACACACGCAGGATTACAGAAGTACCGTGCGTCACAGCTGAGGATAGTCGGACAGAACATCGTGATACTGAGGTCGGTGGCTGAGGTGAATGAGTTCATGTCCGAACTCACGGATGTCGGGTAAAAAGAAAAGGGGCAGAGCTGATGCGCTCTGCCCCTTGTTCAATTGCGTGTTCAAGTGCAATGCCTGTGTGAGTTATTCGTTGTCCTGTGCAGAAGGTGAGTAGTTTCATTTGTCCTTCACCTTCCTTCGTATGGGTGCATGGTTGGCACACGGCTGTCGTCGATCCTTGTGACCACATAATGCTGCGTACACACAGTTGCGGCATGGGTACTCCTGTCTTTCCATGTGTCACGCCCCCTCACAGTTCCATGTAGGTAGTGATGCACTCCCACACAGCATCAAGAATATCCTGCTTGTCCTCGATGACGAACTTCTCACGTAGGATTTCGAGGTCTTCCTTGTAGAATGTGAGCGTGATCTGGGTATCGGATTCATCCATGTGTCACACCTCCTCCGGTTTCGTGTATAGGTTTTCGAATGCCTGTGCCACACACGTGGACCAGTACCCGCAGTTGAAGGTCTCGAGGTCTCTGTACTCTTTCGCCATCTCTTTTATGAGCCCACGGTTTGCGAGGAACTGTTCGAGCTCTTGCTTGTCCTCAATGTACCAGCTTGCGTAGTTGGCCACGGTCTTCATGTCGTACATGAGCTGCATCTCGTCGTAGATTTTACCCATCTCTTCAAGTGTGAGTTGGATAGGCTTGTTGTCACGTACGATAATCATGTTACGCCACCTCCTTTCGTACAGCTGTGACCGTGAATTCATACACGGCATCCTTGTCTATCCGAAGCGCACCAGATGTGGACAGGCACATGAGGTCTTCGGCATTGCCTGTGAACTTGACTGTCACCTCGTTGTAGGTGAGCAGGTTACGTACAGGTTCAGGCTCCGGGTCACGTTCGGCCTTGGGTATCACGACCATCGGCTCGTCTGGTGTGAGGGTGAGCACAGGTTCCTCGCCGCTGATGAATCTCTTCCATGCGGATACCTGTTCATCCGTGTGGATCTTGCGTCCACCACGTGCCCTCCTGATTCCGCACTCATTGGTGAGGAATCTCGACACGGTCGAGGTGCCGAAGAACTCAAGCATGCTTCCGAGGTCTTCGTTGGATGGGTTGTACTTCTTGAGCAGCTCGTCCATATAGACGTGACGCAGGTCGGCTGGCCATTCTCTGAGTTCTTGCGCAGTGTGTGGCTTGAGTAAATCGTATGTTTTCATAGGGCCATTCCTCCTTTTCATCTGTGCCGGTGTCAGGTAATCGGACGGGAGCGTACACTTCTTGGACTTGCTCCCATTGCGTTTGTACTTGGCGTTGCGTGACAGGGTCTTGCGTTCTCGGTTGGTCTGTTGCAGGGTGTAGGTTGCGTCATCCATATATACGTGCATCTCCTTCCTCGCCTAAGCCGATGTATTCCCACGCATTCTGTACTTCACAGAGCGTTTCGTATATCTCTGTTTCGTTGACCTCACCTGTCTCGTAGTTTGTGAGGGCTTCACTGATTCTGTCGTAGAGTTCACAGTTCATGCTTGCCATGTGTACACCTCCTCAGTACAGTTCATACTCGCCGCCAGTGTCGCAGTCGTGTATCCATACTGCGGCGAGTTCAGGTATGTGGGGCTTCAGTAACTGTGCGAGGTTCTCAGCTTTCTTGTATGCCTCCTCCCGAGTGTCTGCCATATATGTGTAGTCTATGTATATGCTGATGGGATATTCGTCCATGTGTCGCACCTCCTTATGTGTAGTATCTTCCGTCGACGCAGATGTAGTACTCTCCATCGAATCTCTCCTGTGCTATACGCACAGCCTCATCCACATCCCTTGCGAACACAGGGTATCCACTCGTGAACTCCACGAGAAAGGAATCTACATATGGTAGCTCAGGCTTGAACCCGTGGGCTTTGGCGTAGGCATACAGTTCGTTCGTGCTGTCTGCGGTGCAGCAGTTGTTTACCCAGTCATCGAAGTCCTGTGAACCCTCGTCGCCTAAGCAGTTCTCCGTGTAGTAGTTGAGCACGATTTCGTAGGGGAAGTCGAGGTCGATGAGATTCTCCCCACCGTGGTCGAGTACATCGTCCACGTACCCGTTCGGGAAGTCAGTCACCGTGTCCAAGTAAACGGTCATCGTCAGATAGTCAGGCATTTGCGCTCACCTCCTGTCTGTATATCCCGCATGCCCAGCTGTACAGGTCATTGAAGTCTATGTGCTTAAGGTCTCGTGCGAGTGCCCCGAGGTTGGGGAAGTTCTCACGGTAGTGGAGGTTCTTCCTGTCCACCATGCCCCAGCATGTGAACTCGTAGATGATGCCAGGGTTCATGAGGTCAACGGTTATCTGCAGGTCGAAGTTCTCTGTCTCACAGGAGGCATCGTCGTCGTACAGTTCATCGTCGTACACCGTTGTGTACAGGATTGGTACTTGCTGGGACTCGTCATCGAAGTCGATGAGGTCATCGTATTCCCGAAGCGAGAAGTCGTTGAGCACGTCGTAGATGTCAGGCATGTGTATCGCTCCTTTCAGTTCAGCGAGGCTTCGTGGCACAGCTCAAGTACACGAAGCTTGGTCAGTCGGTAGTCCGCTTCCGTGAGGTATGAGTACGAGGCGAGAAACTCCTCCTTGCTCAGCTCGCAGAAGTCGAACATCTTGTCAGGGTCATCTGTGAAGTCACCCAGTTCATCGGGCTTCACACCAAAGCGTGGGTCATCCATGTGTGTCACTCCTTCCTTTCGTACTCATTCATGAAGTCGTCGAGCAGGTTCTTCAGCAGCTGGTGTACGCTTATCTCCTCCGCCTCCGTAATCGTACGGAGGCGGTCGTAGTATTCCTTGCGAACACGGCAGGAGATGGTGCGCATGTTCTTTTTGTCCCACTGTGTGCGGGTCATTTGTTGTCACCGTCCTTTGTGTTGGGCGAGTAGCACCCTGTGGTGTCGTTGAAGTCGTAGCAGTGGATGTAATCAGCGAGGTAGTAGTCGTACCGGAGACGCATACCCAGAGCGTCGTACACACCTGTTACTGTGTCGTCGAGGTAGGCTATCCCAGCGTAGCTGTCGAGCTCCCACACACGACCCTTCATGTCAAGGAACAGGTCGTAGTTGCTGTCGGTGAGCTTGTTCCCTTCGCGATCCGTGTAGAACGCACCGTCCACATCCGTGAGAGCCATGAGAGGGTGGAGGGTGACGAGGTCATCATCCGCATAGCTGTCGTACCCGAAGGCGTAATCGTCCTCATCGTCGTATGTATAGGGCACGAGGGATTTGTCACGGTCGATGCTGTACACCTTGTTGTCCCACTTGCCGTCCACGGATTCGCTTCCGTAATACGATACCCACCTGCGGTAGTATCCCTTGTATGAGCTGTTGGAGTAGAGCATACCGTCCTGCTCCATGAAGTCGCCTATCGTGTGGATGTTTCCGTCCGCTGTGAGGAATGCCATCTTGCTGTCGATTGCGTTCTTCACGAGGAGCATGGCGTTCTTGTTCCTCCAGAACTGGGGCATCGCAGCCTTGAGTGGAGCGAGCTGTGAGACTATGTACTCCATCGTGTCCGAGATGTCCTTGCTCCGTGTGCTGATGTTGATGATTCCGTTGTGTGCTACGCCTACGTCGGTAGCAATCTTCAGCTTCTTGAGCGTGGACATGTTCGAGCTGATGGGGAATGGGTGGGTGTTCGCAGCAGATGTACCTCCGTGTGTGGTGATGCGGAAGTGCATCACGACTCCGCACTTCTTGAGGTTTACCTCTTGTCCGATGCGGTCGAGTGCGTCGAGGAAGTCATCAATGGTCATGAAGCCTTTCTCGATATGCACCTTGCCTTTGTGGGCATACATGAGCCCGGCTCCGTCAGGGTTGCTGAACCACATGTTCTCGATAGTATCTGTGTCGGGCATCTCCAGCCCGATTGGTTTGCAAGCAATAATGCACATATGTATCAGTCCTTTCTGCCATCGTTACCTCCGTGGCGGGGTAGATGTGTTGTGTATGTATCAGACGATGGGGCTTATGAGCTCGATGGGTACGTTCCATCCTGACTTCCTGTACGGGGTGTCCTCCAGCATGTCTTCTTCACCGTTGTGCCCGGAGGTGTAATCGCTGGGGTCCCATGCAACGCATACCCAGGCGGGGCTCTCTGCGTAGTACAGGATGCCGTTTAAGTATCTTGCGCAAGGGTCACTGCTACGTACGAGGTCACCGAGTACAAGGCCGCTGTTCTTAGCGAGAGCCCACATGACATTGGGGTACAAGACGGTGTTGTTACGCAGTCTGCGCACGATCCGCATGTCGAAGCCATGCACTATGTATTCACGGCAGGCAGGGTCATTCCACATGACTCTGTAGCGACCTGTGATTGCGTCTATGACCTCTATTATTGTGCCGATGCTCCCGTTATGAGGGCCGTTAAATGCAGTGAGCAATCCGCTCGTGCATACCACCACATCACCTACGACAGGCTCACGAGGGTCATCGTACTCGCATCCGTCGAGCACGAGCTGGCACCTGTTCTCCCAGTCGAGGAGACTGCCCTCATACTGTGCGGGGGCAGGCATATTCTCGATGTTTGCCACACGGAATGTGGTGGTCGGGCGCTCGGATTCGTTAGCTGACCAAGCGGCGAAGCGAGTACGTACATATTCGTACAGGCTGTCGAACACCTGATAGTTCACGACATCATCCCACTTGGCTTCGAGGCACTCGTCCATCGTGTGGGACTTTGCGAACAGGGTGAGGTTGCTCGCAAGCTGGAGGCAGGCGAGAACCGTGTTCACCTTGAGGGTGCCACGGTTGAAGCGGAGCTCCACCGTGTTCGAGTTGGTCACGTTGACCATGAGGTAGCGGTCGTCTGAGCAGTACTCGTATACCCTATCGGCGGCTTCCTGCTCGCTACGAATCCTGCGCCCCCTTGCGAGGACTTCGATGCCTCTGTTGTAGTGCGCCCAACGGGACTCACCGTTGCGACGGGAGAACCTCGTGAGCTCGGGGCGGAGCACATCCGTGAGCAGGATGAGCTTGGCTGTGGTGAGCACACGTTCGGTGTGGTCTTTACCAAGCTGACGGCTACCGATGTGGATATGCAGGCCGCAGGTGCCAGCGTCGTGGGACTTGAACCCATAGGCGAGCGAGGTCTCGCAGATTTCTTTCCACGGGAAGCAGGTCATGTGCCACGCAAGGGTGCCAGGGTGGGTGACGATTTCGTAACCATCATCGAGAGAGCCGTCATGCTTGCAGTACACACGGTCGGTCAGATTGCATACAGCCTCAGCGGCCGCACGGGGGTTCTCACCTTTGTCGCATTCGAGCTCCACACCAAAGGTGAGCTCGGGGCCACGGAAGTCATCCGTGCCATTGTCGGCTCCAGTTGTGCCGAAGATGGGATAGGGTTTATACCCGTAGTCGTGGATCACCTGAGAGCCACGGTTGCTCCTGTAGCAATCACGGCACAGGGGTTCGCCATCGCAATCATCATCGTCTGTCCAGTACGTGTAGTCCACGTGTACGATTGTCCCGCATTCGCTGCAGATGTAGTAGCTGTCGGAGCAGTCATCGCAGATGATGATGTTGTCATCGTGTGCCCACTCGTGGTCATACGAGAAAGTATCCCCGCAGTGGTCGCAGGTGAAGTAGTCACCGTAGTCACGGCAGTGGTCACACACGTGAATCTCATCCCTGCAGTACGGGTTCACGGTGTACAGGTAGTCGACATGGAACCACTCGCCGCAGTCGTCGCACTTGGCGTACTCACGGTCAAGGCAGTCCTCGCATACGAACTTGCCATTCGCAACCACGGTCATCTTCGAGCGGGGCTCGAACGCACCGCAGCAGTCGCACTCGATGAACGTGTCATCGAAGCAGTCGTGGCAGTAGGCTTGCCCGTCGATGACGAAGTCCTCGCCTTCGGGGATTTCCTTGCCGCAAACAGAACACAGCTTGCTCATAGTCATGCATCCTTTCCGCCCTTACGCCGGGCCAGCGATTCTTGGAGAGTCGGGCCGAGACCTTTGGGCCAATGCTGTCGGAGCCCCTTGGTCTTTCTCCCCCGTATCTCTCTCTTCACTTCGTTAAGAGAGAGATACGGGGGAGAAAGACCAGCCATTGTGTGTCATGCGTACGCATCAATGCGCGCACATTTCGTGTGATCATGTGAAACATGGGACGCAATGAGACTACATTCTGTGTTAATGTGTAAGCTGAAGACAAGCGGCAAAGGAGGTGTTGCACATGCCGCAGGAAGGATACCCGAATCTCATCAGCAAAGATGACCGAACTCCTGACGAACGCCGAGAACAAACACGAAAGGCGGGCATCGCATCGGGTGAATCCAGGCGCAAGCGCAAGACCTTCCGTGAATCCCTGCTGACCATCCTGTCCATGCCCGTGGATGATCCCGAAACGTACGAGGCCCTGAAGAAACTCGGCCTCGATGGTACGTTCCAGTCGGCGATTGACCTCGCACAGATACGGCTCGCACAGAAGGGCGACACGGATGCGTCTCGATTCGTACGTGATACAGTGGGCGAGAAGCCACGTGAAGGACTGGAGATTGGCAACCTTGCCGACCGACCCTTCGAGACCGTGGATCTCACGCAATTAACGGACGACCAGCTGCGTGAGTTGGCAGCTGCGAAGCGTGAATTACACGAGTGATTGTTGCAAAGCTGTTGCAAATCACATAGCTCGCAGGGAAAAAACCCTGCAACTTCAGTGCTTTGCAGGTTCGGCTTGCAAATATGTCTGCTATATGCAATGGCAAAACACGGAGGCTCTGCCCTCATCGCACGTGCTAACCGATAGCTCGCACGGAATGGACCACACGATACGCACACGCGCGATAGCTCAGCAGCTGTCCACACGCCGCGCTACGTGACGGGCGTTTCGTACGCGCACGATGCTGGCCGATAGCCCGCCGGGAAAAACCAGGCCCGGCCAGCGCACAGGGGCGCGGCATTGGGCGACGGCGGCAGGGGGCCACCCCGTGGTGTACGCCCGTGTATAGACACAGCATAAAAAAAAGCCACACCCGATAGGGTGTGGCTTTTGCAGCCGCTCACTTAAGAGCAGCGACGAGGCCGGCGGCGAGCGTACACTTCTGATCAGCGGTCAGCTCGTCCTGCAGGAACGAGGCGAGCCAGTTGATCACGCCGACCGACTGCGGCTCATCGACTTCCACCTCGTGAAGAATGACCTTGCCATCCTTCGTTTCGGGAGCCGATTTCGCGGTGGCCTTTTTCGTGGAGGCTTTGGCCTTTACCGCGACCTTGGTCTTGGTCTTCGGCTTGGCCTCGGCCTTCGGAGCCGCGGGCTTCAGCGCGTCCCGCTGCTCCTTTGTTCCGCGGTACCAGAGGCGGAGGAAGTAACGCTCCAGCTGGTACGCGGTGAAGGCGTTCTGCTGATCGTCGGAGCCGAGCTTGGCCGACTTCAGCAGAGCCTTGAGGGAAGCGATGAGCTCCTCGGTGTCGGCCTTGGAGCCCCAGCCGCCGTTGTCGTAGGCGGCTTCCACGTCCGCGACGCGCTTTGTCAGCGTCTTGATCGTGGTGTTGCAGACGGCCTTGGTCTGCGGTTGCGCCCAGTCCGCCGAGAACTTGTAGTACGCCTGGTCGCAGGCGCGCAGGTTTGCGTAGCGGGAAGCGGTCCAGTTTTTAATTTCGAGTGCCTTCATGAGGGGCACCTCCTTTAGTTTAGTAACCAGCTGTATATTCAACTGGTTCCACTTGAACAAAGGCGAAGCTAAACTCCCGCCGCCGCAGCGGCGCAGGGGTGGGTGGGGGTTTTACCCCTCCCCCTCCCCCAGGGGGGCACTGCTTTATTTTTGTGGGTGCGCTACCCCCACCCACCCCTGGGTGGTTGAGTGGGAGTACCCACGGGGTGGCCCCCTGCCGCCGTCGGGCGGTAGTGCGCTGGCCGGGCCTATATGGTCACAATTATGAGCATACCAATACCCCTAATCCCCTTGTTTACATAACACCCAACTACCCCCACGGGGTTACCCTAACCCCTTATTCGCGCCGTAGCATCCACAAAAGAGGACCCGGCGCTTACCATATTATATTTCACAAAATCGAGGTGAAGACCGTGAGACGTGGTTCGACTCCTACAAACATATTCAACGTAGATATAAATCTGACAGGTGCTACCGTCTTTGTGTCGTACGAGCAGGACGGGATAGTCGTAATAGAGAAAACAGGCTCCGACCTGACCATCACCCCCGACCAGGTATCACTCACACTCTCACAGGAAGACACCCTCGCCTTCCGCCCCGGCGAAGTAATGATCCAGCTCCGTTATGTGTTCCCCAATGGGGTGGCAGACGCGAGCAACATCATCCGTGCGCAGTTCGAGCGGATCATTAAGGACGGTGTTATTCCATGAGCTTCCGAGCTTCTTTCTGTCCTCTGGACAACCAGGCCACCGCCCAGTTCCGCGGCACCGCAGGAGTGGTCAGCGTCAACGGCAAGACCGGAGTGGTGGCCCTTACCCCGGCAGACGTAGGGGCTATCCCTGCTCCGGCTTCTCCGACCAGCGGAGATGTGCTTACATACAACGGAACCGCATGGGCTGCCGATGCACTGCCGAGCGATGTGTTCATAGCCAAGTACGGCGTAACGACTTCTGCTGAGATTTACGCAGCGTTTCAGGCAGGGAAGATGTGCTTCTGCCAGTATGACCTGGATGTCAATAACCACTACTTGTATTGTCTCCGTTACGTCGGCAGCTCAACTTACTTCACATTCTTCAATGTAAATCCTTCCGCGGTCGGGACCTACACCTGCAATAACGATGTCTGGTCATCCAGCTCCTCGCAGTTCGCCCCGATCTCATCCCCTACGTTCTCTGGTACGCCTACAGCACCCACCGCTACAGCCGGAACGAATACCACGCAGATAGCCACAACGGCGTTCGTTAAGACTGCTGTCGACAACTACACCGCTCCGGTCACATCTGTGAACAGCCAGACTGGCGATGTTAGCCTGTCTATCCCGTCCACTGCGGCAGACGTTGGGGCCATCGCCGCTCCGTCCTCTCCAAGCTCCGGCGACATCCTCACATACAACGGAACCGCATGGGCTGCCGATGCACTGCCGAGCGATGTAGCTGTGTTTACCTCTTCCAACAAAGCCTCTGACGTAGAGGCAGCGTACCAGGCAGGAAAGGCCATATATCACTATAACAGTACCTACGACGTATATGCCCCGCTGTACCGGAGAAACAGCGCCTCGAATTTTACTTTCGCGGTAAGTTACGGTACTACCTACTACACATTCGGCGTAGAAGACTACCCAAATAGCACTGTTTGGACAAACTTTCACGGAAAGGTCGCTCCGGTAACTCCGGACACGCCATCCAATGGGCAGGTACTGGTCTACAAATCGTCCGCTGCGGGATACAAACCGACCACGTTGCCCGCAGCAAAAATCCCCGACGCGCCGACAACCGACGGCACGTACTCGCTTCAAGTCACGGTCGCAAGCGGCGAGCCCACGTACAGCTGGGTCGCTGTAACGTGATTGTATAACATACATATTCACATAGGAGGTCATTACACTATGGAAGATAAATACGCAGCATTCCTCGCGGCACTGGCCGGACTGGCGGACTCGCCCACTCCCTCCACCCGCGACGAGGCCCTGATGAAAGCGATCGTAGAGAGACTCAGTAACATCGACTCCGACCCCCTGTTCGCCCGCGGCACTGGCGAGGACAGCATTGAGGCGGTGAACTCTGAGCATCCTAATACTGCGAGCGGTGTTGCCTCTTTTGCGTTTGGGAGCAAAAGCACCGCGTCGGGCGTGGGCAGTTTTGCAGGGGGAGATAGGCATTCTTCCGATGTCGGAAATGTCGCAAGCGGAGCCGCCTCGTTTGCATTTGGAGCGGGTAGTGTTGCGTCTGGAGACCTTTCTGTGGCCTTCGGCGCGCTGTCTGTCGCCTCAGCATATTATTCATTCGCCGCTGGATATGATGCAAAAGCTACTGGTTCTGCGGCGGTAGCGTTTGGCCAACACTCAACCGCGGCGGCTAATTTGTCCTTTGCGGCTGGAAATAGCGCAGAAACCGCGGATGGGGCGGTTATTTCCACCGCAATAGGCAACCATGTGTCAGCAACAGGCCGTGCCTGCCTTGTTTCGGGCCAGTACAACGTACTCGATGATAACCCTGTCGATACCTCCCACGGGAATGGTGCGAGGAAGTACATCTTCATTATCGGCAATGGCACAGCCGACGATGCCCGCTCCAACGCCATTACCGTGGACTGGGACGGCAACCTTGTCGCGTCCGGCAACGTGACTGCCGACAACATCCCGGCCCCGCCGTCCAGCGATGGAACGTACACGCTTAAAGTGACCATGGCAAGCGGTGTGGCCACATACGCCTGGGTAGCTGATACCTGATAAGGAGGAAACACAACTATGGCACATGAAAGAGTATATGATCGCTGGTCCACCGAATGGGCGTTCGTCGCCGACGAGGCAGCCGATGTGTCCAACGTGGAGTCCGCATACCCCGACGCACCGGTCGGC
>Ga0265300_10000484_pt1 | contig 41600 bp, 79 predicted proteins | sample AusTroGonzalo_MG_FD_193482 | JGI IMG/M metagenome (GOLD analysis project Ga0265300, IMG submission 193482) | Bovine rumen microbial communities from tropical cattle in Woodstock, Queensland, Australia - Gonzalo_03 | ecosystem: Host-associated > Mammals > Digestive system > Stomach > Rumen ... | reverse complement strand
TATTTAAAGTAAATCTTTTCTTATTTACTTTTCTTTGTCCATTATATATAAAATAATTGTGGAAACTTTTTACATTTCCTTTGTACCAACTCTGCCATTGGCTTATATATGTTTTTATTATATCCTTTACATCTGGATTATATCCATATTGTTTCTGTAAAAAATCTTCTAATTTCATATTATACCTCCATTTATCTTGGTATTCTTTAACACTCTATATTTAAATATTATTTATTGTCATCATAAGTTTATCATAGAACGGAAACATTGAATACTCACTTGCGTCTAAATCATCTATCGGTGTTGTTCCATCATCAAGTCTTGTATCTTCATGTTTATCATCCCATACTGCTAACTTATATGCTTCTATTAAATACTTACAATGCTTTAATATAAATCTTCTATGCTGTGCAAATAACATTTGGTCTAGGAATATTCTATCATTTATTTTCCCTTTTATGCAATCCTCTATCTTCAATGGTATATTATTTTGTTGTAAATATCTATTCATTCCATAAGTTAATACTTGTCCTAATGCTCCATAATCTGCAAAACAATGTGTAACTTTGCCATACTTTGCAACTACTCTTTTATAGAACTCTATAAAATTTTTATACATATCTTCTGGTGTATGTAATCCTGACATTTTTAATTCATCTATTGTCCATGCTTCTTTAAAATATTGTGTTATTCCTGTTGCTTTAAACTCTGTTTCTCCTTCTGTTGCTCCATAGTCTATTCCTATTGATATTATCATAAACCTTATGGGATTTCCGTATTCATCAACCGCTTCATCTTTTATAAACATTTCTGGATTATTTGCAAATTGTTTGTATATAATTCCTTCTGCAAGTACCCATAAACCTAGAATAAATCTTTGATAATATACTTCTCCCATACTTTGATATTCTTTTTTTAAATTATCAAAATATTCTTGATTTTCTTTTTTAAGTATTTCATTATCATCAAAATTAAAATGCCATATCTTCTTATCTATTTCTTCATTGTCTATTATATCTAGTTTTACCCAATGCGTTGGTGTATCAGGGTTAGTTGTTGCATATAGTTTAGCACCTTTAATGCTTAACCTTGATAATAGCATTCTATAAAAATCTTCTGGTATTTGTGTTAACTCATCAACATAAGCTCCTGCAAGTGTCATACCTCTAATTTTACTTTCCGCTCTGTCATCATTTGCACCTTCTAACCATATTCTTCTACCAAATAATGTACCACTCTTTTGACTTAAACTATATTTAAAATTATCTCCAACTAATTCTTGTAATAATCCTAAACAATTTCTCTTTAATGCTGTTATAGTCTTTCCTGTCATTAAAAACTCACTATTCTCTGGCATACTTCCAACAAATATAGCCCATTTTAACAATGATACATAAGTCTTACCACTTCTAACACTTCCTGTTAATAAGTTTATTCTTTTATCATCATATAGCATAAAATCTATTTGCTTTGGATTTAACATTTCGTTTAATGTTTTACTCATTCTTCTCCTTTATATTTAATGCAAATTTTAAAAACTGTTTTTCTTCCTCGTTTGTTGTGTTTTGTAATTTTGACTTTATTTGTTCATCTGTTACATTTGATTGTAAAATTGCATTTGCCATTAAATTACTATATAATATTTCTTTCATTTATTTCTCCTTTGGCACCTGTTTAAGGACTTGAACCTTAACTAATAGTTTTGGAGACTATTGTGCTACCATTACACTAAACAGATATATAATAATACAGGTTAGGATTTGCACCTAACATATCAAAGATTGCTACCAAACCGACCATATATACCAACTACTTCGTTTCTAATGTATATTGAAGGATTCGAACCTTTGTCTCTGACTACCTGTACGGTTCCTAGTGTCTACCTATTCCACCACTGCATTATTTTATTTATTTTCCTTTGCTTTATTTAAAGCACCAATCAAATCTCCTAATATTCCATTTTGTGCATTGTGTTCTACTTCTATATTGTCTCTTTGATTTAAATATTGTTTTCCGTAACCATATTGCCATTGTTGGATTTTTTTCTGCTTGTTGTAACTGGTATCTTCTTAATGCTATTTTGCCACCTTCTTTTTTTTGCTCATAAATAGTGACAAAGTCTGTCCCATAAGTTTCCTCACACCATCTTAATAAAGTCCTATCGTTTACTTCAAACCAACTTGCTATTTCTGTTTTAGTACATTGCATTTTACACAATTGCTCAAATTGATGTTTATCTATTTTTATTTGTGCTTGTTTTATTTGTCCTTTTGCCACTATATCACTTCCTTTTCTAATATTAAATTTTATAATATTTTATTAGCTTCTTTTAATTTTTCTATTTTATTTCCTATTCTTACTTCATTTATTAATACCAAATCAATTTCATCTTTGTTTTTGTATTGAAAATTATCTATAAATGCCTGTAAAAAATCAGTATTATTAGTTAACATACAAATTGCTTTTTTCATAATTTTACTCCTTATTTATAGTGATTTATTATTTCTCTAAATTTGTTTTTAATATTATCCATATTGTATATAATAACACCACATTTTATTTTTTTAAGTCTATGTTTAAATAATACTTGTTCTCTTCTTTTACCTTGCCTTCCTGCTTTTGCTCCACTTGCCATTCCACAACTATATATATCGCCATATAGTTTTCTCATTTGTTCTCCTCTTTTTACACCTTGTTTTAAATATTCTGCCCTACATCCACTTAAATCTTTATTCTTTGCTTGGCCTGTTTTTCCATATTTAAAAGGTATACATTGTACACATGGTATTCCCATTTGATAAAGTTTTAATCTATATTCTATATCATCTTCAAAACTTCCATGAAATATAGGTGGACATATATCTAATTTTAATGCAAATAAAGAATAACAAAATCTTTCTGCTAAAAATTGATTATTTGGTGTTCCCATACTAACCATATCACATCCAGACATTCCTGCATTTGTATTTTCTAATATAGTTACTAACATATCAATAATATCATCAAACATAACACTTTTATTACCTATATATATTTTTTTATCTGCATATTTGCATAATATATTAATATTTGTAATATTATCATCTAATTGTACTAGATATTTGTACCCGTGTTCTTTAGCATATTTAATAGCATAACTTCTATTCATTGGAGCATACCATGCATTATCACTTTGTTTATAGTTTTTTATATACCATTCTTTATAATCATCAGGTACATTTACTATCTTCCATTCTGTATCATAGCCTTCTGAGTTATTAGATATTATTATTTTATCATAACTTATATTATATTTTTCTGTTGGCCTTTTCTTTTTAGTTCCTGGTCTTTTTCCACTAATTTCAACAACTAAAACTTCTTTTTTATTCATATTTTTCCTTTATACTTTCTATAAAATTCATTATCTCATTAAATTGTTCTAATGTTTTACATTTATATTTAATTATCAAATTGTCTTTTCCAGTTTCTTCTATAATCTCATTTAAAAAATCATTATCTTTTTCATTAAGTTCTTCTCCAAATAATTCACTTTCTGAAAATCCAGTAAATATATCTAATCCGCTTAAATCTTCTAATTCATCTAATAATGCTACATTATTCCATATAGAATAATCACTTACTTTATTATCTGCTAATCTATATGCTTTTATTTGTTCATCTGTTAAATCATCAGCCACTACACAAGGTACTTCTTCTAATCCTAATTCCATACTTGCCTTATATCTTGTATGCCCTGCAACTATTACATTATTTTTATCAATTACTATTGGTACTTTAAAACCAAATTCTTTTATACTTTTTGCAACATACTCTACTGCATCATCATTAAATCTTGGATTATTTTCATAAGGTTTTAAATCATCTAATTTTTTATTTACTATTTCCATTATTTTTTCTCCTTCTTTTACTTATTAATATTGCCTTCGCTTGTTTTATCGCTTTACTTCTTTGTTTATACACTTTCCCTGTTTTTCCATAACGGTATCCACCCTTGACTTTTCTTATCGGCATAATTTTCCCCTTTTTCTTGTCTTTCTTTCCATTCTTTATATTCTCTCTCTTTTCTATACTCACTCATTATTTGACCTGCTATTTTACTTCTTCTTTCTCTCATTTGTTTTTCTCCTTTATTATTGTTTTATACTATCTTCTAATACAAACTCTAAATATTCTTTTTCAAACTGCAAATCATTTATTCTTATTTGTATATTTTCTATATATTTTGCTTTACTAATATTTTCTATTAACAACTTAATACATAAAAAAGGCATAATTATAATGCATAAAATAAAAACAACTATCATCATTTCAACTAATTTTGTTTCATAATTCATTATATTATACCTCCATCTTAGATATTTCTATTATTATTTCTGGGTCTTTATCTTTTCTATATATTATTCTACTTCCATCCCATCCTGCTATTATATTATAATTATCATCTTCTAATATTTCATATTTAACTAATATATCTGCTATCGCATTTTCTAAATTTGTCAAATCTCTTTTTCTTTTATCATTCACAAAAAATAAACACTTTAAATTAATGGGATAAGTAATTATATTATTTTTATATCTTTTTAAAAATAAACCACATTCTCGTTCGAAATTCTTATATAATTTACTTTGTATTATCATAGGCTTATGTGTATATTTATTATACACTATTTGTTGACTATTTTTTTTACTTCTTGCTTGTAATGGCAAATTGATTATAATTATATCCTTTTCCATTTTTATACTTTCCTTTTATTTCTTTATAATATTTACATTCATATTTACCTACCCAGTCTTTTTCAGCTAATCCTACACATCCGAGTACATAATCCTAAATTAACTAACTCACAATAATATTTTCTATCCATTTTCCATCTCCGTACATATAATATCATATACTTAATTTTTATGCAATACTTTTTACACATAAAAAAAGAACATTAAATTATGTTCTTTTACTTAACTATTAATTTTACTCCATCCAATTTATCCTTTTTAATCTCATCATATTCTTCTTTAGATATTTCCATTTCTTTAGGATATTCTTTTTTTAATATTGTAATTGTTTTTATTCTTTTTCTTAACTTATTTTCTATTTTCATCTTTCTTTCTCCCATTTTTTTAATATTTCTATATTCTTATCATAGTTATCTAAAAACTTAATTGTATTCCATAAAATGTCCATTGCATTCAACTTGTCTATTGTATTCATGTCTTTATCTTGTATAAATGTCATTTCACTTGTTAATGCTTTTTGTATGCTTTCTATTATGTCTTGTTTTTGTTTATTCATTTTCTTTTCCTACTTTCTTTGTAAAATATTCTATAATTTGCCTTTTATCTTTAAATTTATAAATTCCATTAATCATTTCATCTGCCATTTTATCTATTATTTTATTTTCTTTTTCTATTTCTTTTTGTTGTTTTTTAATAAGGTTTAATACTGTATCTATTGCTTTCTCATAATAACAATCATCGTCTTTTCCATTTTCATCTATACATAATCTACAATTATATTTTGGAACAGCAAATTCTGTACAATATGTACCTATTACTTCGTCTGCTATTACATTTGATAAAATATCTATTGCTTTTTCTTCATCAACACTCATAATTATTCCTCCCAAAACTTTAAGCCGATATTTTTTAATTGTTCTCTATATTTTTCTTGTTCTTTTTTATATTTTTCTTGTATCTTGCTATATGCTTTATCATAATTATCATTTATTTCTTTTACTTTCTTATTGCATTCTTCACATAATTCTACTCTTGTAGCTTCCACTCTAGTATATATTACTTCATTCTCTCCTAGTAATTTTCTACAACAATCACATACTACTGCTCTCATAATTATTCCTCCTTACTGTTTAAATAATCTATAATTTCATTTATTTTAATTGCTAACAATCTCTCGCCCTCATTCAAATTTCTACATAAAATTTCATTAATTGGTATTGTTATATCTTTATCTATTTTTTCTATCATCTTATTCTCTCCTATTCTTCTATCTTTTCTACTAAAATTGGTGTTGGTATTGTAAAATCCCAACTACTTTTAGTATAACAATTTTTACATTTAAAAATTTCTAATCCATTCTTTGAATATAAATGGCTATGACTAGAAATTAATTCTAAATCACATTTAGGACAATATATAAAAGTGTTTTGTCCTTTTCTATGTAAAATATTTTCATATTCTTTTTTGTTTAAAATTATTACCCAAAATAACCATTTATATATAGGTGGAGATGATAACAAAGTTATTTTTTTAGGTAATAAATAATAATACCATTGACTATGTCTATATTTTGCTTTATGAATTTTTATATTCATATATCTTAATTCCTTTCTAACCAACCTAATTATTTACTAAAAAATCTTCTATTTCCAATATATATTGTTGTATTGATAATTTTCTTTTTTCTTCATTCATAAAATCTTCTTCTAATTTTTTATATAATAAATCTCTTATTTTATCTTGTTCCATATTTAATTCCTTTCTTCTAATAGTTCTAACAATTCTCTTAAATCTTCGTTGTATAAATTTAATGATATAGGTAATTCTGTTATTGTATCTTCTTCATCTCCACATATAGTTGGATTATCATCTATATACATTTCATTTGTTATATATTCATTTACTTTTTTTAGTTGTTCTTCTAATTCCTTATTCTTTTCTTTTTCTTTATTATATAAATCTAAAAGTTTCTTTATTGCTAACCAAGTATCTTCATCTATACAATATTCTGGTATTTTTGTACTATATTTTGGTAAAATAACTGTGCAGGTATCAATATATTTATTTATATCATTTATTTCTTCTTCACTCATATCTATTTATCTCCTTCTAAAAGTTCTTGTAAAGCTTCAATTTTCCATTTTACATTTCTATTTTGGTCTTCAATTATATCAACTGGTAATATTCTTTTACTTTCTATAAATTTTTCTAATTCTTCTATCTTTTCTCTTACTTTTGATTTTGATATACTATCGTGTAATCCGTCCACAAATCCTCTTGTATATTCTGATGCACATTTTTCTTCTAAATCTTTATATCCTTTTATTAGATTTTCTATGGTTTGCATTGGTATTTCTGCTTTATTGAAATAAAAATCAGTAGATTTTTCATCAAGTTCTTTGTATATTCTAATAAAATTTTCTAATACTTTTATATCTTCATTATTCATAATATTTACTCCTTTATTTTTAGTCCTCCAAATTATCGTAATAACTTTTCTTTTTATAATATGAACTATTTTCTATTGTTGTATCAACATTATTGATTAAATCTACATTTAAGTCAATTAAATTGCTAATTTCTTCTTTTCTAATGTCTGACAAATCAACTTTTGGTGTATAATTTAATATTTTTTCACCTTTAGCTAAAAGATTATCTATTCTTCTTGTATAAGCGTGATATACATACCCACTTACTTGTTTTGGTTTTAAAATATAATAACCTATACCATTAACACCTTTTAATATATAACCTTTTTCAATTAAAAAATTCTTAATTCTACACATTTTTTCTTTAAATTTGTTATATTCCTTTGTAATTTCAATATTAAAACCTAATATTTTTGCTAAATCTTCATTTTCAATTATAGCACCATAACCTTGTTCAATAATATATTCTATACATTCGTTGATTTTATCTCTATATTGTGTATCTCTTTCTCCCTCATAAATTCTTTCTATTTTCATTTTTACCATTTCCTTTCTTATTTTTTCTTAAAATTTGTTAATCCTATTGGAATTTCTCCGAGCCTCGTATATATTCCAATACAATGTTGTTATTCTTGTTCTAATAGTCTTACTATCAATTCCATTTCTTCTACTTATTTCTTTAGTTGGTAAGATTTCTCCATAATAATCATATTTTGGTCTATATCTATTATCTAAATCATAGGTAATTTCTTGTCTTTTACCCCTACTAATAACATATAAGTTTTTCAAACTACAATTATTTTTATCATTATCTTTATACATAATAATATCGTTTTTACCTAATTTAAGCCCTAAAAATGTTTCTAAAACAAGTCTTGATACCATTCTATAATAATGTTTATCGTTTTTATTTAAAGTAACCTCTAATAATTTATTATTTTTCTTAATTTTAGGCTTTAAAATTTGCTCTTTACCTGTATTATTGTAATTTAAAGACTTTATATTACCTAAAGTAGATACTTGATATTTGTTTTCAAAACCTTTTATATCTTTCCAAATCTCCATTCATTACTCCTTATATATAAAATTTACTAAAATCTAAATCTGTATAATTTCTTTGTTTATAATTGCCAAATTGTTTTCTTGGTTCATTTCTTATTTGTGCTATATTTGGCATAAAATTATTATTTTTTATATATTCTTTTATATTATTTAAGTATCTTTGTGTATTCATATCTTTTAAATTTTCATAATAAAGTTTTAATTGTTCTTTAGATAATGTTTTATTATAATTATTTTGTAATATATGTATACCTTCCATAAATTCTTGTTTAGTCATTTAAAAATTCCTCCTCTGCTGTTGTTTTATTCACTTTAATATTTTTATTTACTGCATCTGTAACCCATTTAATTATACATAAATAATGAGATTTAGCTTTATACCCTTTCATTTCAATATATTCATCTAAATATTTTATTAATTCTTCCCAATTATTATATTTATTTTTTAATTTATCTAATTCATTATCTGTTAATAATACATTTTTATATTCGCCATATTTATGTTTTATATCTTTTTTTTCATCAAGTAATGCAATATTATTATTCTTATCTATACTATTTTTATCTATACTATTCTTATCTATACTGTGTATACAGTTTGTATACAGATTGTATACATTATTTTCATCTTTACTTAATTTTGATAATTCTTCTTGGTAGATAGTAGGTTTTATTCTATCATTTTGAAGATAATTATTTAATCTCCAATGTCTTATAACTATTATCCCACTTTCAAAAGGAATTATAAATTGTTTTGAAATTAAAACTTTCATATCATCTTCTTTTAATCCAGTAAATAATAATATTTTTTTCCAATTATCTATAAATCCATCATCATCAGCTCTCATTCCTAATTCATAATATAAAAGCCTTGAAGATATAGGCATTTCTAAAAATCTATCTGTATCTACTACCGATAAACTAAACATTCTTTTTTGTGCCATAGTTTTATCCTCCCCTATATAAACAATAAAGGAACTCCATTACAAACTGAAAAAATGAAGTTCCTTATGTATATAAAAAGTTATAAATAACTTTAAATATCAATATTTATATTGTTTCAGTTTGTCTTTTGTATTGTTATTATATATTATAAATTTTTATTTGTAAATACTTTTTTTAAAAAATTTCAAAAACATTTTCTAATTCTAATTCACTATCTACTGCTTTACAAAATGCATAAGCCATAAGCTTTGATATTTTAGTTTTTCTAGCATTTTTAATTGATGAAATATATCCTTCTGTTACACCTAATTTTCTTGCTATTTTTCTATTTGTTATTTTATGATTATGCATATATTCTTTTGCTTCTTCTTTTATAACATATCTTCTTTCCATTTGTATCTCTCCTTCCTAGAATGGTAAATCAGATTTTTCAATTTCTTCTTGATATTCTTCTTGTTTTTGTTGTTGTTCTTTTGCTTTTAATATTTGATAATCTGGTTGTGCTTCTTTATTCTTATAATTATTTTTAAATATTACTATATTTATTTTTTCTCCATTATCTAATTTTATATTTCCTTTAAAAAATTCTCCATTTGTTCCCTCTTTAATCCATAATGCTCCTATATTATTATTCATCTGTAATTCCTCCTTTATTCATCTATTCCTTCTACTTTTATAGTTATAAATTTAATTATATCTTCAATTATTCTATAATTTCTTTCTAATTCTGCTACTAAGCCAACTCCACCTTCAAAATAAAATATTATATATTGTCCTTCTTTATTTCCTCGTACTTCATAAGCTAATTTTTTTGTACCTAATTCATCTATTTTCTCCATATTACCATTACTATTTACTATTTCTTCTACCTTTTTTATTATTTCCTTTGTATCTACCTCTGGTTTTACTATTATTACACTTTCATATTTATTCATTTTATATTTCCTCCTTTTTTTCTAATATTTCATCAATAAATTGTTTTAATAATTTTTCCAATTTTTTAGGTTGTTTTTCCCACTCACTAGAATATCTAGAATATGCTATTTTTTCTGCTTTTTTTTCATATTTTTTTACAATGTCATAATTTCTTATATTTCCAAATGGTGCATAACCTGTTACTATAACTGTATTGTAATCTATTTTATATATATCAGCTTTCCAACCATATACTCCGCAAGTATAAAAATCTGGTTCTCTAAATCTTAATAAATATTGTAAATCACAATAACCTACACATATTATATTTGTCCAACCATCTTTTATATCACTTTCCTTTACTTTTATTTTTTTCATTTTACCCTCCTATTATTTTTTTTAATTTTGGTTGCCAATAATGTTTATTTGAATGTACTAACTTATGGTGTTCTGTACATAACATTATACAATTTGTTGGCTCATTTATTAGATTTTTATTTTCACTTCTGTAAATTATATGATGTAATTCTATTTGATTATTTCCACATAATCTGCATTTTCCTTTATCTCGTTCATAAACTTTATTATAAATTTCTTTTTTTACAAATATTCTTTTCTTGCTTACTTTATTTATGCCTTTATTTCGCATCAAAATAAAATCTGAGCAATTTTTACATTCTTCTAATGATTTTATATGTTTCTTATATTTCTTACATTTTAAATCTCCATTTAATGCTTTTGATAATTCTTTGCAATACATTCCCTTTACTCCTTTTAATTAATCTATCTTTATATTGTCTCCAATTTAATCCTGTTATATAATGTAAAGACTGTACTGTTAATAAATTATAAGCATAAGCATATTTGTGATATTCTTTAATTGTTAATCTACTAAACTTTGTTATTCCTTTTTCTTTAATATATTTAATTAAGAATTTTTCTGTTTTTTCATAATCACTTCTCATAATTACCTCCTAACCTAAAATAATTGTATCTTCTAAACTTGCTATATCTTTATTTATTAAATCTTCTTCTTTTGTAAATTCAGAAATTAAATCTTTTGCATCTGTAAAAGCATACCATAAATAATGATATCCATTTCCCTCATCATCATCACTTAACATTATTACTTTATCTCCATTGCCTTTTATTATTTGAGTATCTACATATTTTTTTAATTCCTTTATTGTTATTGGTTTATCCATATCATTTTACCTCCAATTTTCTATTATATCTTCTTTACCACAACATAAACATTTAAGTCCGTATATAGTTTTATCTCTTCTATATATTTCTATTGTACCATCTTCTTTTTTTATTTCTAATGGTGCATTCATTTCATATTGTAAAGGTGCTATTATATAGTTATGTATGTTTTTATTACATAATCTTTTTGATTTAAAAAACGGAATTATACAATTTATTTTTTTATGAATATTATAAGTGTTTTCTAATTTCATAATTACCTCCTATGTTATTTCTAATCCTTTTAACATTCTTTCATCTTCCTTTGCTAATCTGTACCAACTCCTACAAGTAATATGCATTTCTTGTAATTGTCTATATTTTTGATATGCCCAATTACTAAAATCAGTTTTATTTATATCTCCATCTATTGCTATTTTACTTGCATTACTTTGTATTTCACTCCATCTTGTTGCTAATAACCAACTATTTATGCTTAATTCATATAATGTAACTGCATCTGTATTATCTACTTGTTGAAATTGTTTACTAATTTCTCTAAACTGGTTGAAATCTTCTTGTACTATTTTTTCAAATTGACTTTTTATTTCTTTCATATTTTACCTCTCTCTAAATTGATATGTTTGGCATTTCCTACAATCTTTATTATCTACCATTTTATTTTTATTATAACAACAAAAATAATAAGATTGATTATTTGCTGCTAATTGACTATCTTGACTATTCTTGCATATTTCTTTATTCATAATTTATTCCTCCTTACCAACTTGAACAATATTCTAAATATGAATATATGCCGTTCGAGTTTAACTCTTTTTGTTCTTTTATAACTTGTTCTAATACTTCTATTGTATAATTTATATCTTTCATATAATATTCATCATATTCTGTACTTCCAAAGAAAAATCCACTGCCCGTAGGTAATAATTGTTCACATATTTCTGGGTTTTCTATAAATTTACCATCTATATAAATATCTTCCCATTTATCATTTTCAAATTGTTGTCCATTCTTTATAAGACCATCTTTTAATATTACTTTTTCTTTTATTTTCTTGCATATCTTTAATAATTCTTCTAAATCAGATATTTCAACACCATAACATCCACAATCATCATTTCCATCTTGCACATGATTTACAAACCATCTATGTATCGCATTTGCTTTTCTCCAATATCCTACATCTTCTACTATATATTTTATTTTCTTTATATCTAATGGTATTTCTTTTCCATCTTTTTTTATTTCTATTTTACCTTCAATTTTATTCCAATCATCTATATATTTTTTTCTTGTTAAATACATATCTAATCCCATTTTAATTTTCCTCCACATATATATTAATTTTCTTCTTATCTGCATCACATTCACACGCTATTTTTTCATCGTGATATGCTATAAAACATTCATATATTGTAACTTTATTATAATCCATACTTACTCTCCCCTCCTTACTAATCTCCTTTTATTTTTCTAAATTCATCTACTATTGACATATAATCTTTCATTTTTATATCTTTTATTTCTTTATATCCGTACTTTGCAAGTATGTCTTTATCTGTGCCATTTATATCTAACATATTATTCTTAATGCTCATTTCTAATGCTTCTGCTTGTGTTTTAGTTATTTTCTGTTCTTCTTGTTGTGTTTGTTTTGTAAATTCATCTGTATCAGCATCCTTTGTATCATCTATATTGAATAATCCATTAAGTGCATATTTTCTTGCATAACTACTAGCTGTCCCTGTTATCTGGCTCCCATCCATTCCTTTTTTACTTTCTTCTTCTCTTGCATAGGCTGTATTTGATATACAACTATCTTCACTTTCTTTATTTGTTTCAATATTTGTTAATCTTGCAGTTGCTTGTATATAATATCTTTCTCCTATATTAACTAATGTATCACTTAACACTAATACTGCTCCATATTTTTTACAAATAGGTTTTACTGCTTCCAATATATCTTCACAACTTCTATATTTGTATCCTCCAAATTTATTATATTGGTTTTTATTACACTTTAATTCATTTTGTATATTTAATAATTTTTCATAAATATTCATCTTATTTTTCCTCCTTTTCAACACAAAATTCCCATCCATCTTGAAAATACCAGTCTGCAAATATCATTGCAAAATTCATTTGTTCTAATGTATATTCTCCATATTTTCCTATTGGACTAACTTTTATTCCTAACTTATCAAGTGCATAATCTATACAACTATCTTCATACACTATTTCATCTGTTTTATTATTCTTATAATATTTCATTTTCATCATCCTTTACATAATAATATTCTTTATATCTTGTACCTGTATTTTCATTTTCTATCCATCTATCTTGGATATTCATTCGATAATCGTGCCTTAAATTATATATTATTCCACTTAATCTATAACTCTTACATAATTCTACTGCTTTCATATCTGTTATAACATTTCCTGCCTCTAAATATTCTTTAACTATTTTTGTTTTATTCATATTCTACCTCCTATAATTGACTATTCCAATATTCTCTTTCTTGTTCTCTTTTTTCTTCTTTCCATTCTTCTTCGTGTAGCTCTAAATCATAATCTTCCTTTAATCTGTCATATTTAATACTGAAAGAACAAAGCATATCATCAAATTTTCCATAAAGGTTATTCAACTGTTCATACTCCTTACTTAATTCATCAATTTCTTCTATATAGTCCATAACCTTTCCTAATTGATTATATGCTTTTTTTAAATTTAAAATATCTTTTTTTATAAATTCAATTTCTTCATCCATTTTGTTAATTCCTTTCTTAATCTTCAATTTCATTTAATATGTTGTCAACTGTATTTTTTAGTTGATTTAATACATTAAATATTACTATGTCTATTTGTTCATCATATTTTCCTAAATTTGATACATTCATTAAACAATAATGCTTCTTAACTAATAATTCTATTAGTGCTGATGTATTTTTTTCAAATTCATTTTTATCTCTTATCTTCATCTTATTCACCACCTTTCTTTAACATTATTTCTATTTCAATTTGATTTAATTTTTCTTGCACTTCTTCAAATTCTTCTTGTGTAACACATTTTTTGTTTAACAATTTTGTTTTTTGTGCTTTTAATATTTGAATATTATTCATATTTACCACCCTCTTTCTAATTTAATTATAACACAAAGTTTTTACCTTGTAAATACTTTTTTGTAAATTTATTAAAAAATTTTTACTCAATAAAAAAAAGCGAGAGTACTAAATGTACCCCCACTAAACGAGAATAATATATATTTGGATAATTATTATATAACATAATTTTTAAAATTTGTCAAATTAAAATAACACATTCCAAGTTTCTGGTCCTACAATACCATCTTCACTTAGACCACGGTCTCTTTGGAATTTCTTAACTGCATCTAATGTTCTATTTCCAAACCAACTATCTGCTCCTTTTGGACCACAATTATATCCTAATTCAATAAGTTTAGCTTGTACTAATCTTACATCTTCACTATGTTGTCCTTTCTTAATTAAATATCCTGGATAAGAAGGACCTGATGGTTTTACAAAGTCACTATTTAATATTCCCCAAGTTTCGTTTCCAATTTTTCCATCTACATATTTTAACTTAGCATCTTTTTGTAATTGTTTAACAGCTTCTTCTGTTTCTTCACCAAAACATCCATCTGCTCCATATTTTGGTAGTCTATAACCTTTTGCTAATAATTTCTCTTGTGCTAATCTTACATAACTACCACTCATACCTCTTACTAATAATGGATATTCTATTACTGGTGTAGGTACTGGCTCATCTTTTTGTCCTTCATAATCTGGTCTTGCAAACCCATATATAGCAGAACTATTTATATCATATTCTTTTTTAGCTACTGTTCCACCATTTGTAATCAATTCAGCTTCATTAGAGGTATTTCCTTCAATAGTATATATTTTACTATTTTCAACTTTTTCTATAATTCCAATATGTGCTAAATTTCTAAAAAATATAAGGTCTCCTCTTTTGGGTTCACTTACTATTCTACCTGCGTGTTTTAACCAGTTCCAATCTTGAGTACAACCAGCACTAAATCCTATCAAAAGTTCTCTTGCTCTATCAAGTCCAACTGATTGAACAAAAATCCAGTCAATAAATACGTTGCAATAAGGATAACCCTGCTTAATGCCATTATACACTCCCATATCATCCATCTCTTTGGCATATTTTGTTACATTATCCTTTCCAGCTCCAGCAACTTTGTCATAAATTACTGTTGGATTTTTTCTATAAGCATCCCAAGATTTTTCAATATAACCCACTTCTGCGTTTGCTATATCCAAAATTTTATCAATTTCATTCACTTTTTATACCTCCCATTCCCATTTGTAATTATATGCATATTTATAATTATGATTAGCACATCTACTAATTGCAGAAACATCTCCATTTACTTCCTTTGATGCTTCATTTATTGAATTGAATTTTTTAATAAAATTACCATTCAAATCATACTGTAATATACTTTTCCAATTTTTATTGCTGTATGGTTCAATTATTTCATCATCTTCATAGCACCACATATAATTTTTATATTTATATTTTGATTTTTCAGATTTACAACAATGAGTTATACAAGTCCTATTTCCGTTTATGCTTAATGCTGCCTGTGCAGAACTTTCATAAGTGCATATATAATTTCCTTGTAAATCATATTTTTTCACAGGCTTTATTTTTTTATTGTTTCCACCTGTTCCACCTTTTGACATATTATATCCTAATTTTCTATTAGTAGTATCATATTCTTTTATTAAATCTATTTCTTTTTGTTCTGCTTCTTTTTTTGTCAAATTGTTAAATAAAATTATATGTTCAAAATTGTCCCAACCATATTTTTGTATAGCATTATAAAACACTATTGAATTGTAATATCCTTTCCCGTTTTTGCCAAATCTAATATTCGGATTTCTGCTAGTTATACCAATATATTTTTTATTGTTAATTTTGTTTATATGCATATATACATAATATTGTTTTATCACAGATATTATTTTTCCTCCTTATTTATTAATTGCATAAATGCTTTTCCTAAATCATACATACCACCACTAAATATTCCACTTAATGCTATTGCTATGCTTAATTCTTTTGTAATTAAATACTCAACTAAAAATACAAACATTCCTATAAACATATTTTGTAATGGTATTTTTTTCTTATCAATGTTAGTAAATTTTTTGGTTACTTGTCCTAATATTAGTGTTATAATTACAGTTGCTAATGTAATCCAAAAGTCAACTGGTAAATTAGATATATATTCCATATCAAACTCCTTTCTCCTTAATATAACAAAAGAGTGTGTTATTACACACTCCTCTGCTAGTAGGTAAAATAATTTGCATAAAGTATGCAACTATTTATTTTATATCATATTATTATAAAAAAAACAACATTATTTTTTATTTTTATAATATAAATATTGATTTACTATTCTATTTATGGAGTTATTACTTAAAGCGACTAATTCACAAACATCTTCATATCCAAAAGTTTCATCATTATTTTGATTAGTATGTCCGTTTTCATATAACCAAACATGCATAAGCTCATGTTTTAATGTAAGCATCATTTGTTCATAAGTACCTTTTTCTATAAATAAAGTTCTATCTAAATAATGCGACCTACCAACATAATTTTCTTTTCCTGTTATCTTGTCTACATCAAATATAGTATAAACTTTATCATTTATAGTAAATTTGCATATTTCTTCCATATATACTCCTTTGGAGAGGCATCTGGGTAATGCTCCCAGCTTATAAGATTTGCAATCTTACGCATCCCTTCTCTGCCAATGCCTCATATATAAGGCTCTATTCGAGCCTTTATTTTTGCACTAATTGTTTTACATATTCATAGTTTTCTTTTTCTTTTTGTGCTATTTTAACTAACATATTTTTATCTTGTGGATTATAAGCCATTTCAGATATATCTTCAAGCTTTCTAGCTTGTTCCTTCATATCCATCATAGCCATTTCAAGTTCTTCATAATAATCTTGTTCACGATAATTTCTGTAATTCCTATTGTTTATTTTACCACCTCTACGGTCATAATCTCTTTTGCGATAATCTTCTCTGTAATCTTCACGATAATCTTCTCTATAATTCCCCCTATTATCATATCTATAATCTTCTCTGTAATTATCATGATAGCTTTCTCTATTACCATAAAAAGCATCATCATAATATCTATTATCATAATTACGATTATCATAATCTCTGTCATTATAGTTTCTCATTTCATTCATAATTTTATTCTCCTTTCTTATTCAGCAATTTGAGTAAAATATTTAAACACTTTTCCTTGCTTTGCATCTTCATCATTTATAAAGTCATTAACAAATCTAACATACATATCTATATTCTCATCAAATAAATCTTTATAGTCATTATAAGCAGAATTTAATACGACATAAAAATCTATCGGATTTATATTATTTAATCCATATTGTCTTTGTACATTTTCTGTTTCTTCTATATTCCATCTTTTTCCATAAGGTCGCATTTTAGAAACAATATTTTCTGCCATATCTTTACTTAATGTTTCTCCATAAGCCATTTTGTATAATTCCATTTCATATTTTTTATAACAATCCATATCATAATCTTTGACTATATCTATTACCTCACTTAATATATCTGAAAGTGTATGCATATCCTCAATATTGCCTTCATCTACTATTTTTCTAATATATTCTTTTATATTATCCATTATTCCCTCCTTTCAGAAGTTCTTTAATCTGTTCATTTTGCTTAATTATTTTATCTAATAACTCATCTTGATGTTTTAAATATCTCATTAAATCAGTATTATTAAAATCAGTTACTAATATCTGGTAGCTTAATATTTGTAAAATGTTCGATATTCTTTCTAAATTTCTATCAAAATCATTCATAATTAATTACCTGAAAGGCGAGTTATACTGATTTCTGCATTCTTTATTATTGGAATTTGTGTATCAGTTATTACTGGAGTTGCACCACCACTATACACAGTTGTTGGTAAAGATGTTATTGCAAGATTTACTGTGCCTTTGCAACATACTTTTATTTTCTTATCAAAACTAATATTTTCAAAATCTCCAGCTGCATCTATTACTGCATCCATTTCTGTTCCTGCAACTTGAACTCCATCAGCAAATAATGCTAAAGCCACTTGTCCTGCTGTTGCACTTGTTATATTTGCATTAAAAGTTACTTCATAAACTCCACCATCTAATATACTAAATAATGCACTACCTTCATTGTGATTTATAAACCCACAGCAATTCATTGCACTCCTTGTTCTTAAATCAGTTACAGCAAAAGGAACTGATGCTGTATTAGATGTTAATGTTACTTCGTTTTCTTGTACTGCTTGTATTACACCATTCATATTGTTATTCCTCCTTCATTTTATTATTGAAAAAAGAGAATAAGCCCTTGCCTATTCTCCTATTGTTAGCAAGTTCTCGTAATCGAGGTTGTCTTTTAAAAGACTTTTTGCTATAATTAAACTATTGTATTGCCAAATGTATTTCCACAACCACAACCATTTCCGCTGCAAGTAAATATAGGTGTTCTACCATATACTGGTGTTGTTGGAACAGGGCAATTATTTAATCTGTTGTATAATGCATCTACTTCATCTGCAAATCCTTGTGAAATAAATGCGTTTTGAGCTATTTGAGAAGCTTTTAAATCTGCCATTGAAAGTTGTCTTTCAAGGTCTGCAATTTTTTCATTTTTAGCATCAATTTTGTCTTGACATAATTGGTCTAAAATTCTTTGTGTATTAGCAGTTTGGTTAGTTACTATATCTCTAATACCATTGCTTAATGCTTCTCTATCAGCACAGTTTTCAGATAGAACTGTTGAAGTTAAGTTAGCAATTCCTAATCTGTTATCTGCACTAGCATTTGCTAATTGTGTACTTAATGCAAAGTTTTGTTGCATATCAGCCATTTGTCTATTATTTGCTGCTATTTCTGAATTATAGAAACCATTTGCTACTGTACTTTGCATATCTGCACAGCAGTTACATAATTGGTTAGATAGTCCATAAATTCCATCTCTTACACCTTCAATTTGATTACTTAAATGTAATGTATTAAATCCTTCGTTTGTGTTTTGCATAATTTCTTTTTGACCATTTGATAGCCAAGCATAGTCATTATTGAAACCACCACCAAAGCCATTACCATTTCCATTAAATCCTCCAAATAAAGCAAGTAAAAGGATAATCCATAGCCAATCAGAACCATAACCACCATTACCAAATCCACCACCATTTCCATAAGGAAATACTGGATAAGCATAACCAACATTTCTGTCTGTATTTCCTACAACGGCTGCTACATCAGCTGGTGACATATTATCTCCCATAATCGGTGTCCTCCTTTCTTAAAATATTTATAATAGATGTTTCACGTGAAACATTATTACCTATTTCATATTTTGCACTTTACTTAAAATATCGTTAGGCACACCGATAGTTTTTAGCTTGTTCTAATATACTCTTCTTTTGTTCTGATGTTGCATTACTCATAACTTGTTGTAGCATTGCTTCAGGATTAGCATTATTTTGTAATGCTTGATTTACGAGATTGTACCCTTGAGGATTGTTTTTCTGTAATCGGTTCATTAACATCTGCATTATGAAGTTCATTTGCACTTGTTATCATTCCTTTCATTTCATTTATCTGTCTTTTTAATTCTAATATTTCTTTATCTTTAGTATCTAATTCTATAATTTCTTCTGTTTTAAATGTTCTTATATTTCCTGTTGCATCTTTAACCCAAAGTGTTGAAAAATCTTTATTTACAAATAAGCCAGTTTTTAATACAAAAGTATTCTTAACAATATCTATATTATCTGCATATTTACTTTCTAATTCATTATTATTAGTTTGTGGTGCTAATTGAAATGTTTGATTAATGCTAGTAGGTTGCTGTTGCATTTGACTTTGTTGATAATTTTTTATTTGATTATCAATTCTATCTCTCATATCTTGTAAATTTTGCATATAATATTGGCTGTTATTATACATTGGATAATTCATACTATTTATCTCCTTTCAAAATAAAAAATAAAAGACCTTTATACCTTAAATGATAAATTACATTACTTTGGTACAAAAGTCTTTATATATTTATTCTCGTGTTAATTTGGTATCAATTAGATTTAATTTATACAAAATAGAAAGGAGTTGCCCGAGTAAAATCTAATTTGTACCTATTTCGACTTTCTTTTTTCATTTCTCGCATCTCCTTTCTTAATTATTAGTATAAAAAAATAGCCATACTATTTCTAGTACGACTATTTTAAATTTTTTATATTTTTTTAAATTCCACAATGTATTCTGATTGCTAAAGCAATCTGGTCTAGCTTTTTAACTATTCTAACATTTTCCATTCCATTTAATTTTTCTGATATTTGACTAAAACTTAAATTTTCTTTAAATCTATATTTATATATCAAATATAATAAGTCATCTCTCTTTTTAAGATTATCTTCAAATTCTATTAATTTTGTATTTGTCATATTATACTTTATATATTCTTCTATATCACTATATTTACTTTCATTTTTACCTTTCCATAAATACATATCATTAATATTAGATTTTCCAGTCATTATAAAAGCACTAAATATCGTAAATAATATTGATAACTTTAAATCAATTTTTAATATCATAAATAGACTTAATAATATTAAGGCACTCCATACTAAACATCTATACCAAGTCTTAAAGTGTAAGGCATTGCCTAGACAACCTCTTGTAGTTATAAATGTTAGCATTACTATTAAAATAAAATTAGTAGGCAAGTTTAATAACCTACCTACTAAAAATATTAGTATAGTTTCAGCGATATTAAAAATTAAACTTCCTATCATTTGTTTATTAATTTTCATATCTTTACCTCCATACTATTCTCCATCTTCTGCATTGTATATAAATACCCAACTATCCCACATAATTTGTCTCTCCTTTCTTTCGAATATTTATAGGTACAAATTAAATTTTCTAATTAAATGAATTTACATATATGCAATATAACATAGCCATATTTAATAAATAAAATGTAATATTAAATATTACAACATTCAAACTTCTAAATGTAGTTGTTTTAATCTTTTTCTTTTTACTATCATTTCTATTCCATAATTTTTTATAAGTATTTTGTATTCTGGGTAATTTATTTTTTAATAATATTGTTACACAAAACAATGTTAATCTTGCTATTATAACATATACTATAAAATTATCTGTAAAGGTATGAACTATAAAATATGATGGAACATCAACTAATAAAACAAATATGCTTGCTATTGTGAATGTAAAAATGTCTGTTATTTGTGCTTTTTCTTTATATAATACTTTCAATATAACAAATGTTATTCCTGTATATGCTATTTGAAACCATATATTAAAATGAATAAATTGTTTTAATAAAATATATTCTAATATCATTAATACTATAAATGGTATTCTTTTCTCTTTTAATTCTTTTGTAAATATCATAAATAAAGCAAAATAAATCGCTTCTGGAATTTGTCCTAAAAATAATTGTAACATATTTACACCTCCTTTTTATATACAGTATTACTATTATAACAAATATTTAAGGAAATGTAAACATAATTCTATTTCATTACTTGTATGACATACATAATAGCACCAGCAACTACTGTAATTACTTCTGCTATAAGTGTTCTTCTTAACCAAGTCTGACTATCTTCTAATTTATCTACTCTTTTTTCTAAAGGTATTAATTTAAGTTCTTCAATTTTATCAGAAGTTAATACTTTTTCATTTATAATGTCAATTTTTTTATCTATTTGAGTTAGTAATTTTTGACTTTCATCTAAATCTTTTTTTATTTCATTAACTTCTTCTTTTAAACTATCAAATTCTTTTCTACCAACATATTCTTCTGCCATAGCAGTTCTCTCCTTTTGTTTGTTCTAATTTATTTATATCACTTTATTTATTTTTTGTAAATAGTTTTTTATATTTTTATACAACTTCTGTTGTTTTGGTATAAGACAGAGTAATTATTATATCTTTATTTACTGTTAAACCACTTCTTACCTCCTTTTATTTATAACCTAAAATTTTAGTTATATAAGTAAAGTTACCATCACTTTGACTTCCTGGTCCAGAATTATACTGTCTATCACTTACAACAGATAAAGTAGTTCCAGAAATTGAAACTCTTTTTGATGTAACTTGAAATCCTGAATTGTATACACCTGTTCCACCAACAAATATATTATTTATATGAACTCTGTCAATACTAGCAATCGGTAATTTTCCTGTTGTAGTATAAACATTTGTGCCACTATATACAACATAACTTATGATTTCAAAATAATTATAATTATTTATATTATCATTTAATGTTGTAATATTACCTGTTGTTCCACTTGCATTATTATATAATACCGTACCTTTTAATAAATCAATATCATCACTATTATCTTTTATACCTTGCTCTATTTTATTTAAGTTAGTTGCATTTATTGGAGTATTTGTACTAGGTAAGTTTTCCCAATTTGTTTTAGTATAAGACATATTATCTACCTCCTTCTAATTTATTTATTTTTTCTTTTAATTCTTCTATTTGTTCTTGTTGTTCTTGTATTGCTTTACAACATACTGATACAAAACTATATATATCAACACCATCATTTTCATTGGATGTTATTTCTTTGCTATATTTATATTTATCTCCTATAACAAATCCTATATGTTTTTTATAATCATCATTTTCATTTTTAAAATTATATTTATATATATCTATGCCTTTTATAATATCTAAACCTTTATCTAATTTTTCAAAATTCTTTTTACTATCTTCTTTTGATGTTTGTATTACCTCTGGTGTTATTATTCCTGAAGATTTTACTATTGTATAACCATCGCCTGTAAGCTCCATAAAACCACCACCATCTAAAAATGTTCCTAAATGACAATGATTTCCCACTCTACCCTCTGCCGAAGTAAAAAATGTACTTTCTTCATTATTTTCTGAACTATGAATATCAAATAATACTGCACTTCCGTGGCTATCATATAAATCTATCCTACCACTAAATTTCCCATTTTTAGCTTCCATAGAACCATCTGTGTTTATTTTAAAATTATCATTAGCTGTAACTACTCCGTTTAGATTTATTTTGTCTGCTTTTATTGTTGCCAAACTTGTGTCATCATTAATTTTAAGCATAATATTAGCACTTGTAAAATCTTCTTCATCTAACTTCTCACTTACTTCTAACTCTATTGCATCTCTTGTTTGTGTTATACTACTTGTTAACTCAGCCTTTGTTGCAAATTGTGTTGTATATATATTTTGTGCCATAAGTCTTACCATCATATAGCCTATACTATATCCTACTAACTCTACTGTATAATCTCCATCATTTAATAATATTTGTGGATATGTATAACTTATTGTAGTTGGTGTTGTAAGAACATAAGTTGTTCCATCTGCATTATATCCTACTCTTTTATTAACTATGCAAGTTTGACTATCATAATCTAATATAAATTCATCATAATTATTACTATCATAATATAATAAGTCTGTTGGCAATTCATAATCTACTACTTCATCTGTATTTGTATTTGTAAATCTTATTTTTCTATCTGGTAAGTATTGTAAATCGCTTGGATACAAATTTGCTCTTGGATATAAATAAGATATATTTGTTACTATTGGATGTATTTCTATTCTTATTGGCTCACTTTGGTTTATATCTGTAAATGTAAGGCTTGCGTTATTTGTTTCTTGCGATACAGTTATGTCTGCTATATCACTTATCTTACTATTTAATTCTTCCACTGTTTGACTTATTGTTGCTATTTTCTGGTCTTGTTCTGTAACATTACTTATAACACTTTCTATTTCTTGATTTTGTTTATCTACTATTAAATATGTTTCATTTATTCTTCTATCTGTCTTATCTGCTTTATTATAATCTGTTACACTTTCTTCTGGCATCTCTGTATATATTATTTCTTCTAATCCAGTTGTAACATTTATTTCATCATTAAGCATTACACATTGATATGTATTATTATCTATATTTATATTGTATATATCACATACATCATAATAACAAATACCTGTACTTGAAAAATCATTTATATAATAATAAAATTGACTTATTTTATTTAATATTCCTGGCATAAAATCTACTCTATTATTGAAATTCATTATTTGGTTATCTTCTATTTTAATCTCAATAGGATTTTCTGGTAATATACTAGGATAATATATACTGTCTGCACCTGCAGAACGTGTTAATACAAGTGTATTTATATTCCCATATCTTTCTCCAAAATTAACATTTATATTCTTTAAAAAATGCTCATCTATTGTATCATTAGTTGATGTAAAATATCTTACCTCTAATTCATCATCATTATTAATTACTATATTACTTCCTGTTGCTTGTGATATTTCATCTAATATATCTCTATATGTATAATTAAGTCCTGCATATAATTCTGTTGGTATTGTTAAATCTTGATTTGCAAATGTTGTATTCTTAACATTTAATCCTATTGCTGTTCCTATTGCATTTAAATAATTTTTTATTGTTATAGGATAAGTAAGTCCTAAATCTTCATTTTGTTTCATTGCATATAACATTTTATCATAACAAATAATTTTATATCTATTTAAATCTTCTTGCTTTTCACTTTTATATACAACATAATTTCCAAAGTCTATATATTCATAAGAATTATTTACTAATAATCCAAATTGATAATTAATTATTGTATTTAATGGTATATCTATTGTACTTTCTATATCTAATTGTTTCATAACAGATTTAAGTAGATTAGCATTATAATGTGGTGTAACTTTATATAATTCATCATGCAATGTTATTTCTTCATTACCATCTATATATGTTATTATACTATCTATTTGTCTACCTGCTTCTTTTATTTGTAATTTAAAATCATTAGTATGTATTTTCAAATATTACACCCTCTTTCCTATTGATATAAAACTACATTCAAAACTATCATCAATTTTATTTCTCATACTTCTACTTATATATCCCCAGTCTCCAGTATATGTATTCATTGTTTTAGTAGTATTTGTTGCTGGGTCATAATATGTAACTGTTTGACTTGCACTATCTAAAACTGGTGCAACAATATCCATTTCTGATTTTGTAAGTTTTCTAAATGTCATTATTATTTTAGGGTATATTCCTATTAATGTTCCACTAAAATCTCCAGCTAAATTTCTTCCTGTATCTTCTCCCCATAATTTTGGATGTTGATATTCTGCTTGTAGTAAATATTGTCCCCACGAATTATCATTTACTTTTATACTATTTACATCTATGAACATTTATTACACCTCCTTTATGTATTATAAGCAAAATTTTGCTCACTTTGTATATTTTTCAATTCTCTACCTATTACTCTACCATTCATTGTTGTTACATTAGTTAAATTTACTAATACATTTCTTCCTATTTCTCTACCAAGTTCTGCCATAGCTTGTTGGTCTGTTAATGGTACTATACCCTCTTTACCACTTTCTCCTGCCATTGCTCCTCCAACTAATGTTCCTTTATTTGGCATATTTACTATACCACCAGTCGCCATAAATGGAAGATTTATACCAACACTTCCTAATTTTTGTCTTAATCCAGAAAATAAATTATTTACTGAATTTCCTAAATTAGTTGTAAATGTTGTTACTATATTCCAAGGTGTTTTTACTATTTCCCATAAAGTATTTAACATATCATCTAATTCATTACTTGTTTGGTTTATTTCAGTTGTATCTGTATTTATATTAATTTCTTGTGAATTTAATTCATTTATATTATCTTCAACATTTTCCATAGGTGTTGTTAAATTATCTTCTACTTCTTGTCCTGTTTGGTATGTATCATATTCCAATTTATCTAAATGTACTCCAAATACTCCAAACATTTGATTAATGACTTCTATACAGTCATTCAAAAATGGTACTAACGCATTATATATATCTTTACCTATTGGGTCAAAATTCTTGTGGAATTCATCACTTAATGGCCTTATAATATTATTTTTCATAAAATCTGCAAAAGAAGTCCAATATGGCTTTATTTCTTCTACTAAATTAATAAAATCATCTTTTAATGGCTCTAAATATGGTCTCATTATTTCAATGGCACCTTTAAAATCTTTTTCTAATGGTTTCCATATATTCTTATCTATCCATTCTCCTAATGGTCTAAATGCTTCTTTCAAATAAAATATATATTCATCAAATGATTTTTTTAATGCTGTAGTAATTCCCTCCCAGCTTAAATCTTCTGTTCCAAAAAACCATTTTTTAAGTTTTCTCCAAGTTTCTTCTCCTATTTTCTCTAAATCTTTTAAATTTCCAGCAAGGCCACCACCTACTCCTCCTCCAGCAAGATTACCACCTAAAACATTTGCTTCATCAAATCCTGCTAAATCTTTTTTCATAGCTTTAATCGACCCAGATGAACTAGATAAAGAACTTGCTGTAGACTTTGCAAATATATCTATATTAAATAATGCTTTTAATATATACCCAATTACTCCAACTAATCTTTCTACTAAATTTACTATAAATTGTATTACGGGTGCTAATATATTTGTTAATGCTAACTTAATATTTCCAATTTGATTTGCAAGTTGTTGATTTTCTTGTGCTAATGTATTAACTGTTTGTCTAATTAACATATATGCACTTCTTACACTAAATACAGCTAATGCCCATTTTCCTACTTTATGTCCTATTCCTTGTAATGTATTACTAATATTAGTATATCCATCTTTTATATTTTTTAATTCAGCTTGTTGCTTCTGTAAATTAATATTATTTATTTTATTTTTATATTCACTTATTTTATCATTTATTTCATTATATTGAAATTTAGTTTGTTCTACTTTTTGTTGTAAAGCATCTTGCTTCGCTAAAGATTTATCAAAAATCAACCCTAAATTTTCTAAAGAACCATATTTACTTGTCAAACCTTGCAATTCCATAAATTGACTAGGAGTTGCTTTTCCACCAGATACATCTTTTTGTACTTTTTTAAGTCTTTGGTAAGCATCTGCCAATTCATCAGTCTTTTTTATTGCTCTATCTAATTCTTCTTCTTGTGTTGTCAACGCACTACCTATAATTATTTTTTTATTTTCTTCTTTTTTCATTTTCTTTTCTAATTCTATTATTTGTCTATCAAATTTATCTGTGCTTAATTCTGTTCCTATAGTTATCCAACCATCCACATTAAAACCTCCTTTCTGCTATATTAAACCTAATGCTTTATAAAATTTCTCTGCACTTTTTTCTTGTTCTTTTGTCATCTTTACTTTTTCATCTATACAATATCTTTCTTTTAATAATATTTTTGCTTCATTTATTTTAGTTCTTTCCTTTGTGTCTTTTATATTTTTTACATCTGTATTTAAGATACTTTGTATTCTATTTAATATACAACAAGTTCCAAACTCACTAGTGCTTAAGTTTTCTAAATCATTATAAAAATCATACCAATGTAAATATTCCATATTATATGGGTCATAATTATAATCAAATTTAAAACTACTTCTTATTAAACCCTTACACTTATTAAAATCTAATTGATATTTGCTTTCAAAATCATTTTTAAGCCCTTTTTGTTCTTTTCCTAATGTAATATACTTTAAACCTAATTCTAGTAGTTTATTTTGATTTTTACATTCTAATCCATCATCTCCAAATAATTTATATATTATTGCTAAAAATCTTTCATAATCTCCTATATTATTATCTCTTGCAATTCTATCACATTCTAATGCCACTCTAAAATCAGTATTAATTTTATATAATTTATTATCTACTTTAACATATTCTGGATTACTCAATTACATCATCTCGTTTTATCTTATTAGAATATTTATTCTTTATTTCTTCTTTTATATTATTCATATTTATTTCAAGTTTTGGCATTATTTCCTCTTTTATAATATTATTTATTTCATTTAATGTAGTCCAACCTAATTTTCTTCCATTAAGTAATTTTTCTACTCCATTATCTCCTAAAAACATATTATATACTTCAACTTCTTTTCTAAAAAATTCTTGCATAGCTTTTATCTCAGCTTCTTGATTTGCACTTAATAATTTCTTTCCTTTATGGTCTTGTTTTTTGCTTATAATATTTAATTGATTATCTAAATAAGTTATATTTTTTTTGCTTTTTTCTTGCATTTCTTGTAATCTCAAAGGAAGCTCTATATCTTTTAAATCAAATACTAATTCATTTCCTGTATCTCTACCTGTGCTATCTTTTATTTTTAATTTTAATATATCTTCATCATTTTTTAATTGAATATAATTGTCTGTCATTATAATTCACATCTCCATTTCTTTATATTTTATTTAAAAAAAGGCCAGGCAAATATATTCTGCCTTCGCCTTTATTGAATTTATTTATTATAAACTTGCACTTGGTGTAAATGATGGAACTCCATCTGATATTGATACTGTTCCTTCTGTTGCGTCTCCATCATAGTATATATCATATTCTATCTCTTCTCCTGAATAACTTGTTACTGTTATTATAGCTGATGATAATTTTGCTGGATAATTTCCTGTTGTTCCTGCCCATGTATCAACATCTAGTATATTTGTTTTATAATTTAATTTATCTCTACCTGCTGCAACAAATGCAAACTCTGGGTCGTTTTTGTAACATTTTTGTGTTACTGAACCTTGTTTTTGATTTGAAGTGTGGTCGTTTCTTGCGTTATCTTCTACAATCCATTTTTCTGTATCTACTTGTGGATTATATGATACTGAATATTCATCAATTCCTACACCTAATACAGCCCATGTTCTATTTGTTCCTGCTGGTGTTGTATCGATATATGTTATGAATTGACTTCTTTTAATTTTTTCAATATTATCTGGTATTACTGCTAATCCCATGTTCTATTCCTCCTCTTTATTAAATTTATATACTGGTTTTTTGAAATAATCTTGTATTTCTTTTTGTGAAAGTGGCTCAATAAAACCTCTTTCATTTAGTTTTTGTAATTGTTCTATTGTTTCTACTTTTATTTCATCGCCTTTATCATAGAATGCTCCATTTAATTGGCAACTTATTTTTGCTATTGGTTTCATTGTTACACCTCCTAATCTATTATAAACTTACTATTGGCATATCATAATCGCTTAAATCTTCTCTATATGTTATTTGTATTTGTATATCAAATTCTGCTGTATTTGTATTTGCATTATTCATAGTTCCACAATTTAAGCAAGATATACTTTCTATACCTTCTATATCTGGTAATATATTCTTTTCATTATTTGACTTTATTAGCTTTTCAAATGTTTCATAAAATCCTATATTCTCTATATTAGATATTACATCTGCACTATAATTCATTCTTGACCTAAATGAATATACTTCTCTATGTAATATGTTTCCTATTATCCATCCGCTTCCTTCTGTTTCTATTGGAATTTTATCTAATGAATAATTATCAACATCATTACTTAAAAAGTTTACATTGATTTGTTCGTATTGTGTATTTAAGTTTTGAATTATATTAAATAAATATGCTCTTAATTTTGTTATTCTTAAATTATTTATTTCCATTTACATACTCCTGTACTTCTTTTACAACATCCTGCATTTCTGCACTAACCATTCTCTTATCCCAATAAGGTCCTGTTCCTGGTGTTGTATAATTTTTTACTGGTCCTTTTGTAAATCCTACATATTGTGCGTGAGCATAAGGACTTTCATAAGTAATATAATTATTTCCTCTGTCTACATTTGTTCTTAACATTCCAATATCCATTGGTACGTATTTATCCATATATTTGTAACAAGTGTCTGTGAAAAATCTTTGAACTTTACCATTAGGATTTATTCCTAAATCTGCTTTTATTACAGAAATTGGCTTCATCTTCATATTATTTTCCTCCTAAATGTATATGTGGATTATTTCCAAAATCATTTATGTTTATACTTGTTACATTATAATATTCAACATCCTTTAAATCACTTTGTTTAGAAATATCTTCATGTTCTCCTATTACAATTATATCTCCTATTTTAAATATACTTGTATCTTGTACATATTCCATTGGTATTCTTACATCAACATCATTTGCATTTTCATATCCTTTATTGATATTACTTCCTTCTCCACCAAACACCCATACATCTTCAAATAATACTCTACTCCATTCTTCTAAATGTGTTGTATTATTTAGTATTTTGTGATAATAAGTTATTTTATTATTTGTTATCATATCATCACACTCCTATATATAAAAGATGTTCATTATTTACAATTACACCAAAGAGATATGTTGATATTAATCCTTGTAAAATGTCTATATTACTTTCTACTAATTGTCCTATTTGATTGCTAGAAATATATGTTACTGAATAACCATCTGTATTTTCACTTGATACACCGCTTTGTGCTTTTTTTAAACTAGTATAGTATCCTTGTAAATTTTCTAACATTTTATATTCAAGTATTTTTACCTCTTGTGGAATTTCATCTGCATTTTTAAGTCTATTTTGTGTTCTACTATCTATTATTCTTTCGCATTCATATTCTAATTCATTAAAAGGCACTTCTTCTAATGTACCTCCTAATTCTATATATTCTTGATAACTTAAATATTGATTAGTAAAATCCATTATAAAGTGCCTCCTTTAAACTATATATTAAAGACTTGGTGTTGTAGCTGGTTTTAATGAAGCAAATGGGAAACGTGCTGATGTTTCGTTTAATGCATTTACTGGGTTTGGAATTTCCCATCCTAATCTCATTACAACTCTTAATGCAACCATGTCATCTTGTGCTAAGTTGTATAGTATTGAACCATCTGTATCTTGAATTACAGCTTGGTCTAATATTTTGTATGTAACGTCTTGTCTAATTGCATATACTGCTTGAGAGAAATCTCCTGCTATTAATGTTGATGCTGTTTTATCCCATACACCATTATCCATAAATTCTCTTTTTACAGAACCAATTTCAGTTGTGTTTAAAGGTTGTCCTGTTGTATCTGTCATCATTCTAAATTTACCTTTTAATCCAACTCCACCTAAAATTCCGTTTACTTCATATCCACTTTCTTCAACTTTTGTCATAACATCGTTGATATCGCTATATAAATGTCCAGTTTCATCTACTTCTGCTCCTGCATCTATTACAGATGGAACTAAACCTTTTCTCCAATCTGTTGGTTTATCTACACCAAAGAACATAGCATTGTCTATTTTTTTAGCAAATGCTTCAACTATTCTTGGTCTTACTTCTGCCCATATATCTATTGAAGCGTCATTTAATACATTTTCTTTTATTGGAACTATAACAGCTAATTCTGCTGCATTAATATATTTTTTGTCCCATGCCATTTTTGTAGTATTTTTTCTACCATTGTTTTGTGTTTCATCTACGAAATAAGCAACTGGTAAACTATCTAATACTCTTAATTTTGTTTTATCGCTTGTCATATTTGGTAATCTTTTGAATAATTGTAATGCTTTACTTTCTTTTGTTACTCCTTGAAAAATTTCTTCTGCTACTTGTGTTTCTATTAAACTATCTACATCTGTTCTAGTTATTGCTGGTCTTGCCATTTTTTATACCCCCTAATTAATTATTTCTTGCATTTCTTATTAAGTCATTCATTATACTTGATGTTGTTTGTGGTTGTGTACCACCGTTATTTAAACTTGGAGCTGTTTGTGTTTTTGTTATAACTGTTTCTCCAAAATATTGTGGATTATTTTTCTTATAATCCTTTAAAACACTTTCAAAATCATTAGTGTCATTAACTAAACTAATAACTTCACTTGTAACAAATTTACTAAATTCTTTTTTACAATTACTATTATCAACTTGAATTTGTGCTTTTAGTAATTTAATTTCATTAGTTAGACTTGCATTTGTGTTTGTTAATTCGTTTATTTTTTCACTATCATTTTGATTTGTTTTTTTCCAGTCAAGAAATTCTTTGTATTTTTCATCTTTTTGCCAGTCGCTATTAGCTTTTTTTACTCCAGCATTAAATGAATTTTGAATATCTTGTTCTGTGTATGTTTTTTCAGCAGGTTTTACATCTCCTGTTTCTCCGTTGTTTAGAACGTCTTTGTTATCATCCATAACATTTTCTCCTTTTCTTTTATAGCCATTAAGTTAGGCTTAAATATTCCGTTTTTAAGGTGCGTTAACCTTTATATAATAAATTTAATAACTAATAAATAAAAAACACCAATCCTATTTACTAGGACTGATGCTCTTTTTTTCTTGGCATTCAATTTCATTTATTGTTTTACATTTATTACATTTTATTTGTATTATTCCTATATATTCGCCTTTAAATAATAATCTTTTACATTCTTGACATCTAAACTCTATCATTAGTTTACCTCACTTATATGTTAACATATTGATTATTTTTTTTGCAATAGTTTTTTTAGATTTTGTTGTTTTTTTAGTAATTTTTTCTTTTATAGGTTCATCTTCTTCTTTTTTCTTTTCTGGTACTACTTCTATTACTTTTACTACTGCTCTTTTTATTGGATTATCCCCTAATAAATAATCTGCTGTTTCTTTATCACATTCAAATATATCTCCTGCAAATATTCTTCCTTCTTGTTTATTTGCTTTACATTTAAGTGTTTTTTCTATTTCTCCATATCTTGCAAATGTAAAATTTTCTAATGCTTCTACTCTTATCATCTGTTCCACCTCCTTCTTATATATCTTTATAATTCATCCTGTAACAATTTAATTTATTTTTATAAATCCAATAACTGAATAACCTCTCTACTAAATGTCCTATCATTCTTTTATTAACCACTATACTAGCATCTTCTTTAATAAATTGTTCTGTTATTGGTATTATTAAAGGAAATAACCATTCACAATATTTATTCATTAATTCTCTTTTACATACAAACATTTCACTATTATTAAATTGCTTTAATTCAAACCATTCTTTTAATCCTGGTTCTTTTTCACATAATATATTATAATATTTATCTAATATATCAGGATTTTCAAATTCACTTCTTAATTGTTTATATATGCCTTTATCAAAAACATAATCATATTTTATTATAATATCATAATCTTCCAATATTTTTTTTGCATCTTTTAATTTTAATGGCTCTCCATTATTTTCAAAAAACATTTTATAATGACATAGTCCTACATATTTATCTTTTTTGTTTTTCCATATATAATATAAACCAGTTGCTTCATTTATGTATGGATTAATATAATTTATATTATCCGCTTCTGTATCAGTAAATAAATCCCCTCCATATAATTCTTCATAGTCTTTAGGTATTGGATTATTATATTCTTTATGCTTATTAATATATATCATTTGTTTCCTCCTTAACTAATTTCATTACACTATGTATCACATCATCCATATCATAATATTTATATTCTGCTAACCTTCCACATAATATTAAATTATTTTCTTTTTTTGCTAATTCTTTATATTTATTATATAATCTTTCATTTTTTTCATCATTTATAGGATAGTACTTTTCTTTTGTTCTATCCCATTCTTCTGGATATTCATAAGTAATAACTGTTTTAGGTTGTTTTCCAAATTGAAAATGTTTATGTTCTATTATTCTTGTATATGGTGTTTCTTTATCTGTATAATTTACTACTGCATTTCCTTGATAATTTTCTATTTCTAATACTTTATTTTCAAATTTTAAACTTCTATATTCTAATTCTCCATAACAATAATCGAAATACTCATCTAATGCTCCTGTATATAATACTTTATTTGCTACTCCTTTGTATTTTTCTTTATTGTACGGTTCATTTAATATAACGTCACTACCTTCTACAAGTTTTTCAAATATATAGTTATAGCCTTTTTTTGGTATGCCTTGATATTCTTGGTTAAAATAATTGTTGTCATATATAAATCTTAAAGGCAATCTATTTATTATACTAGCTGGTAAATCTTTGCAATCTCTTCCCCATTGTTTTTCTGTATATCCTTTAATTAATTTTTCATATATAGTTTTTCCAACTAGACTTATTGCTTTTTCTTCTAAATTAATTGGCTCTCCTTTAAATCTTTCTTCTTCTATATGTCTTTTTGCATCCTCTGGTGTTATTACATCATTCCACATCTTGCTAAATGTATTCATATTAAAAGGTAAATTATATATTTCCCCTTTATAATTTGCTATTGGAGAATTAGTAAAACGATTAAATTCACATATATTATTTAATAAATCCCATATTTCTTTATTGTTTGTTCTAAATATATGAGCACCATATTTATGTACTTCTATTCCTTCAATGTCATCACAATATACATTGCCACCTATTACATTTCTTTTATCAATTATTAAGCATTTTTTCCCTTTTTTATTCATTAAATAAGCAAACATACATCCAGTTAAACCTGCTCCAACTATTAAATAATCATATTTCATATTATTCCTCCTTATGTGTTTTTCTCCAAAACAAGCTTCCAACTCTATTTGAATTATAGATATATAATACTCTATCTAAATATGTTGTTTCTAATTTTTGTACATCTTGTTGAAAATCCACATCTTCTTCTCCCCATTGTAAATCTTCTCTAAACAATGGAATTACATCATTTCTATATATTGCCTTCCACATTGCTGGATTTGTTGGTCTTTTTACTACTTCATTCTCACTTAATCCTAACCAGTTAAAATTGATTACTTCTGTTCCATATTTATCTATTGCATCTAATAATACTTTTATATAATCCATTGTTACTGTATCATCACAATCTATAAATCCAATATACTTGCCTTTTGCTTCTTTTATTCCTCTATTTCTTGTTCTTGCTGTACCTTTATTTTCTTGGTGTACTATTCTTATAAATTCGCTATTAAATTTGTCTAATTTACTTTCATTACAACCATCATCTATCACTATTACTTCTACTTCATCATTTAATTGTGCTTCTAATCCTTTTAACAATATTACCATTAGCTCATAAGTTTCAAAATAAGGAATAATTAAACTTAATTTTATATTACCATTGTCTATCGTTTCCATCATCCATCTCCTTTTTACATTTGTTTACCGCTTCGCTTAATATTCTGTCTATTTTTGCATCTTTACCTTTTTCTTGTAAATATAGTAATAATGTATCTGCATAATGCCTTATTGTACTTGTTTCCCATAATGGATTTTTTGTTCTTATTGTTGTTACTGAATTATTATTACTTTTATTCCATACATATAAAGGTTTTTTAAGTAATTCAAATGTATTCATATATATACATATTCTTCTATGTTGATTTCTATCTTCTTTTAATGTTCCTTCTGGATATAAACATTCTTGTCTTGTTGCAAGTTCCTTTTTTATTACTTTTCCACAACTACCGCTCCAACCTTGTATTGCTTCATATTTATCTTTATAATTAGGTTCATAACATTCTTTTGTTTTTCCATTTTTATAATCTGACATTCCTATAAATAATACATCAGGATTATTTATTAATGCTCTATTTATTTGTTCTAGCGCATTTTCATTCAACAACCAATCATCACTATCTATATACATTACATAATCAACATCATCTGACAAATGCAAATATGCTTCATTTCTTGCTCCACCATTTAGTCTTTTTTGTTTTAGCTTAATTATTTTAATGTTTATTTTATCCACATACTTTTCCACATTATCCACACTTTTATCTGTTGACATATCATCTACAAATATTACTTCATAATTCTTGTATGTTTGTTCTACTATACTTCCTAAACATTTATCTATCCATTCTTCATAATTATAGTTAGGTATTATTATTGCAATTTTATTTTGTTTTAGTTCTGGTAATTTCTTCCAATCTTTATTGCTTATATTTGCCCTTTTAAGACATTTTATATTATAATTAGTTAAGTTTATATCTACTTCATCTAAAAAGTCTTTATTTATGCAATGTAGTTTCAAATTAAGTAATTTTTGTAATGGTTCATCATCAAATACATAAATATATTCAAATTCTGTAAAATCTTCTATGTGCTTTATACAATTTTTATCTATTGCAACTTTCATAAAACCCCCTATTTTCAGACATATAAATATATTAATTAATTCTAAAAACGGCTTAAAATTAATTGTCATGTGTTGTTTTTGTACTAATCATCATCTTCTTCACTATAATATTCAATATAACTTTGTTTTGCTTTTTCTGTTGCTTTATCTGTTAATTTATATATTTCTTCTTCTTCATCATAATAATACCAATCTTCATTTATTATGAAATAAGGTGTTACTCTATCTTCCATTATAATATTCCTCCAACCATTCTCCAAATGTTTCTGTCCATACATCTTGTTCTTTACTTAACTTGTATTTAGCAAATGTTTCTGCGAACCATTCATAATTTCTTTTAGCTAATGCGTATTTACTAAAATATGTTTTCTTAAACTCTGTCTTTGTAATCTTCTTGTCTAACTTTCTCATTGCGTTTGTAATAAGCGTATCGCATAAATCTTTATCTAATTCTTTTATTGGAGCAAAGCTATTTACTCCTCTATAATAACCATATTCAAGTACATGTCCATATTCGTGAGTTATTGTATAAGTTGATAACTTATCTTCTGGTACATCATAATGCCATCCTGATTTTATATCTTTTCTATGGCTATCAATAAGTGTTTCTTTATTGCTATAATATTTTGTATTAAAGTTTATATTGCTCTTATTTCTAGATGAACTTGCATAAACATTCTTCCTTTTTTCATCTGTTCCAATCTTTAATGTCTTACCATCTTTAGTGTATCTGTTTATATTGTGATTATATTCACTTGTTAAGCTATCTAATTGCTTTAATTGTTCATTTCTTAATTCTTTATCTGGTAGATTAAATATTGTATTATCTACACTTATTTGTTTTTCTTCTAAATCTTGAACTAGCATATTAAACTCTTCATCCAATTCTGTATCTGTTAATTTTATTGGTTCTTTTTGTTTTACTGGATTTATCTTTTCTTTTATACTTTCTACTTTAGTTCTTGCATAACCACTTACACTCATTCTTTGTTTTTTAGGTTTTAATCCACTTGCCTTACACAAATCATTATATTTATGACTTAATATTGTTATTTTTCTTTGACTTTCTCCTACAAGTTCCATATCTCCTGATGCTTTTGCCAATATTTGTATATCTTTATTTTTTCTTGCTTGTAATTCTAATTTCCTTTGTAGCTGCTCTCCCTCATAATTAGTATAGTGTTTGCCTTCAAATTCAAAACCATTCTCATTATCTTCTTTTATTTTATCTAACTGCTCATCTGTATATTCTGGTTTATTTACTCCTAATACTATACTAAATATTTTATGATAACAATTTAATTCTCCAATATGTCTTTTATCTGCTCCGTCATATATATTTCCTTTTACATCTTTTGCTATATCTCCATTTTCTAATTTTTCGTATTCTTCATTGCTAAACTGTCTACCTTGTATATCTTCGTGGTCTGGTGCTGGATTACTATGCACACTTATTTCTATTCCATCTGCATCATATTCTTGCCCAAATCTTATAGAAGTTTCATTATTTAATTGTCTTATTCCATCTAATATATTTTGTCTTACACTACTATCTAATCTTCTTTTGTATCCACTTCTATATTCTACTAATCCATTACCACCTAATTCTTTTAATGTATTTCTCATAGAACTATAAAAATCTTCTTTACCTTGTATTACACTTAATATTGCTTTGTCTATTGTATCATAATATGCTTGTTGTAATGGTACGAAATCTCCACCTAATACTAACCCTACTGCACTTGTATTTGCTATATTCATATATGTCCCAGCTGTTATACTTGCTATGCTTCTTACTTGGTTTTGTAAACCTATATCTTTACTATATGGAATATAATCTATTCCTCTATATTTATAAAATTCTTTTGCAAATTGTTTGTTACTTTTTGCTACTTCATCAAATATCTTGTATATGTCTTGTACATTTTTACCACTTACTTTTGCTAACTCTTTTGCTATTTCTTCATAACTACCACCATATTTCAATATTTGACTTACTTGATATGCCTGTGATGGACTTAATGTACTTATTTGTTTTATCGCTTCGCCTATCTTTTTTAATATACTACTATTTGCTTCTTCTATTCTATTTACAAGTCTTTCTGCTAATCTTTCTTCTACTTCTTGACTTAACATAGGATTTTACCTCCTATTCTTTTACTAATTTCCAATCTAATTTATTACTTTTATTTAAATTATCTTTTGCTTTTAGTAATTGTAAATTTGTATAATTGCACATTTTAATTACATCTTCTCTTGTTTGTGCTTTTGAAATTGGAATTATATGGTCTATATGTACTTTAATGTTTACATTATATTCCTCATTATAATTATTCTTATATGTTTCTAAAAGATATTTAATAAAATAATCCAAATCACATCCTAATAGCTTTTCTGCTTTTTCTTTTTTTGTATGTCCATTTCTTTTAAATGAATTATTTATCATATTTCTTGTTGCAATTTTTAATTTATAAATTTCATCTGCCTTTCTTCTTTCTCTGCATTTTTTATTCTGATTTACTCTATTTTTTATTTTATATCTTTTTATTTGTTCGTTTATTTTTTCTTTGTTTTTTTCTACATACTTTTTTCTTTTTTCTTTATTATTTTGTCTATATTCTTTTGCATACTTTTTTCTTTTAATTTTCAATTCTTCATCTTCCTTATGAGCATTATAATATTGTTTACTTTTTTCTTTTGCATATTTCAATATTTCATTTTTATGTTCATTATAATATTTTTCTTTATATTCTTTTATTCTTTTTTTGTTATTTCTTCTCCATTCTTTCAAATGCTCTTTCATACAACTTTTACAAGAATTTCTTCCTTTCTGAAATTCTTCATCACTTTTTTCTTGTCCACACTTTTTGCATATTTTTGTCTTCATTATTGACCTCTTTCTTATTGACCTTATAAATAAAATAGGGAAGATGGGTCAATTCATCTTATCAACAAGTTAATTACTCTTGTCTATCCCTATAAATATTATAATACAATTATTATATATTGTAAATTACTGTTTTATTATTTCTTCTATTGTTGGTTCTTCTAATTTTATTTCTTCCATTTTCTTTTGAGCTATTTCAGGGCTTTCTCCAAAAATTCGAACTCTGTATTCTGCTCCACTTATTAATCCTGCATTATATTCTCTTAATGCTCTTACACTTTCTGCTTCTTTATCTTCTATAATACTATCATCAAATTGTATTACCATATCTTCTGTATCTAAATTATATATTCCAAATACTGTTGATACATAACAAATTGCTCTTACTAAATCATATATTGCACTTTCATATCCTATTTGTAATTTCTTCATTCTTCTTGCCATTTTACTATTACTTGATATTACAGCTGTTGCTGTACTTAAATTTGTTCCATCAAAATGATAATGATTTTCTCCAAATCCTACCTTATTTCCTAATATATTTAGAGATGTATTTATAGCATTAATTTGGTCTGCTACTCTTAAATTATCGTGGTCTTGCTGTATTAAATCATCTTTGTTTGCTCCTTTAGGTAACATATAAATATCTGTATCGTTAGGGTCAAATGTTAACTTTTGTTCCCCATTGTCATAATTAAACATTTCAGCTCTTGCAAATGTTCTTCTTCTACCATCTTTTACTTCATTCTTAAATGCATCAAAATCTATATCTACTGTTTTCATTACATCTATTGCATTTGCATAATGTGGTATTCCAAATGGAGAATTGTCAAATAGGTTATTCGTTAATAATGGCTTAAATACTGAAAACCATTTTATATTTGACTTTGTATCAAACTGATTTTCTGTACCTTCTTGTGTTGTTATTTCTGATAAATTTCCGTTTGTTTCTCTAAATAAATGATTTATTATTATATAATTACCTTGGTCATTTAATTTATGTACTGAACAAACAACATATTTTTGTCCATTTATATATTCAACACTTCCAAATGCACATTCTGTTATCTCTGTATTATTCCAACTTAATGGATAAATCCAATCTATATCAACTATATTTACTCTTGTCTTTGCATTACTTACATCTAATATCATTCCATCTTCATTTTTAATGATATCATAAGCACTTACTACTGTTGCTGATGTTCCTAAAGCTCCTGATTTTTCAATAGATTGTGTTATTAATGTGTATAAGCCTAAATTATCTACTAATTTATCAAATTGTTCTTGTGTATTCTCATCTTTTAATGATACTTTGCATTTTTCACTCCATAATATATCTGCCCAATCTTCACTTATCTCTTTTGCCATATTTAAAGTAAATCTTTTCTTATTTACTTTTCTTTGTCCATTATATATAAAATAATTGTGGAAACTTTTTACATTTCCTTTGTACCAACTCTGCCATTGGCTTATATATGTCTTTATTATATCCTTTACATCTGGATTATATCCATATTGTTTCTGTAAAAAATCTTCTAATTTCATATAATACCTCCCTTTTACATAAAACTTTTTTAAAAAGTGTTTCTTCGGTATTTTTTAATACTCTTTATTTATTGTCATCATTAGTTAAGAATATTTCCATATATATCCCCCACAAGTTTTGTATCCTTTTTTATATTTACAACAAGCTACAACAGCATTACTTTGAACATTATTTTTTATAGATGCTTCTTTAATACTATTATAAATACTTATTAAATTTCCATCTTTATCGTATTTAGCAACTCTTTTTTCTTTTTTCTTTGCTAATTTTTCTTTTATATTTCCATAATTCATATTATATTTATGATTGCACCATTCTAAATTGTTTATATTATTATTTTCTTTGTTCTCATCTTTATGGTTTACTTCCTTATAATTGTTTTTATTTTCTAAAAATGCAGATGCAACTAATTTATGTATGAATTTGGATTTCGTTTTTCCATTTTTACTAAATATAACTTGTAAATATCCAGAAGAACTTTTACTTGGTTTTAAAATTTTATCTCTATAAATGTATTTACTGCCTGTCCAAAATCTTTTACTTTTAACATTTCCTATATTGCTAACTTGATATATATCTTCATAACCTTCTACATCTTTCCATACTTCTTGCATATCACATCTCCTTTATATTTGATAAAAATTTGTCGTAAAATGCAAACATTGAATACTCACTTGCGTCTAAATCATCTATCGGTGTTGTTCCATCATCAAGTCTTGTATCTTCATGTTTATCATCCCATACTGCTAACTTATATGCTT
>Ga0265300_10000480_pt1 | contig 41769 bp, 38 predicted proteins | sample AusTroGonzalo_MG_FD_193482 | JGI IMG/M metagenome (GOLD analysis project Ga0265300, IMG submission 193482) | Bovine rumen microbial communities from tropical cattle in Woodstock, Queensland, Australia - Gonzalo_03 | ecosystem: Host-associated > Mammals > Digestive system > Stomach > Rumen ... | reverse complement strand
TTGAGGTTAACTCGCCAACCGAGTTTTGGAAACCACGGTGGTCAGTACGATGCGGAAGCAATATTATTCACTTCAAAAAATTCCAAGTTATGCAACAGCACATTTATTACATCAAGTTTGCTCTGCGTTTCGTAGACATGCAGATTCCCGAGTTAATAACCGTTTTCAACGCCCAGGTGCAGAACAGAGGCTGGTCCTCTATGCGAGCCTATCACGACCAAGCACTCCTTGACGAGTTCCAGCGTCGCGGCATTGATACTTCTGCCGTATATGATGGCAGGGCCATATCATTTGCTTATCCTGTCAGGTACGACATGACCGGCAATCGACTTATAGCCAACGGCTGAACATCCTCCCATCATACAATACTCCGCCCTTGGCAGTCTGCTCTTTGCCAACGGCGGGGTATTATATTCTTGAAAAAAATGCAATGCAATATTGCAATATTAGGGGATTTATAGTTAGTCATACGGGGCTCAATGCACACTACTCTTTCGCATTCAGATCTTTCAACCTTACGAAATAGAAGGGCATTTGGGGTGTCCCCCAAACGATGGCAGGTGTGTTCTTCAAATCAAACACCTTATATCTTATTGATTTGTCAGTACCATCTTCTTTACGTATGCGCAACATATAATAGAAAGGATTGCCTGGCTTTGGATAACCTTCGTTCGTAAGTTTTTCCTTCGACCACACATCGTGTCTGCTCTTTACAATCTTTCTAATATTGCCGACTTCAGTTTCTCCTTTCACATGCAACAATAGGTATTTGGCCTGCATGATAGGTGAGTCGGCCATCTTCTCCAAAGGAATATTATACCAGCAGTTCTCTAATGTCCAGTTCCTTTTCTCTTCGTTTCCTGCAACGGCAATCATCACCAAGTCATCCACAACACCGGCTTTCTCTTCTTCCGATACGTATGCCAACGTTCGCTGCGGTTTTGCTTTCGACACATGACTCTCTGTTGTCACATGTTCTATCAGGATCTTGTGCAGATGCTGTTTCAAAAGTCGCCCCTCCAATTCCTCATTGGCATTAGGTAGTAGAGGGAAGGCACCAATGTTCACCTCTTCCACACTGGTACTGAAATATCGCTGACTGATATACTCGTCATCACCTCTGCCAGGAAACAAGATGTAGCCACCAATGATTTCCTTTGAGCGATATGGTTCGTGTTCCTTGCTATAATAGATGGCATCACGGTATCTATGCATCTGGTTAATAGCATCGGTGGGTGGATAATCGCCGCCTTTTCCTCCTAATTCTGCATCTTCATCGATATCTTGTTTCTCAAAATCTGTATCCAGTATTTTATCGTTGATGACCCTGTATTTTGCATCATATAGATAAGTAAGTAATGTCTCACCGGAATCCTTGCTGATGTTTAGCACGATGTCGGGACGCTGTTCTGTGGTAGCCGTATGAATACCCATACCGTATTCTCCACCTCCACTTCGACGATTAAAAGTGTGTTGATAGTGCAATGTGACAATATCATCTTTGTGAGCCAACAACTGTGCTTTACGTTCCTCATCATCTTCTTCCTGTGGTGCTGGATAGCGGAACTTCACCACATGTTCCAACGAAGAATCTGTGAATGGGTTCAACAGTGTACCCTTAGGTTCTGTTACCAGCAACTCGTAATCCGGATCGTTCCTATTGATACCCATCACCTTAGCCACCATTTTCTTCATCTTGATGAAACACCAAAGTTCGTAGATTTCCCATATCTGCAACGTACCGATGTTGGCAGCACCATGATAGAGGTCTATACCACGCTTCAGTTTTAGCCAGTCCTTGTATATCTGCTGATAGCCAGCACGGTTCTGTAATACCAGACTCTCTTGTTTTAGTCCATCGAACTTGCCGACCCCCTTAAAGAACGGATGTTTCTGCATCTTGCGTAGTACGTTCTGATAGTCTATCCATTGCTGGCGATGTCTTTCTGAAAGATCTTCTTGGGTTTTACTGAGTACTGTTTCTATGACTTGTGACAACCGACGGCCTATGCTTTGCAGCGTATATTTCACAAAACGGTTTTCCATCGTATCCTGAGTAGAACGGGCCTCATCATAGCTGAAATAGCATTCCTCAAGAGTTCCTTCTTTTTGCTTTTCTCCCAACCGTTCTTCCATCTCGGGAGTCCAGTACTTAATCTGCTCTGCCCGCTTGGAAGTACGATACTTCACAATCTGTGAATGTGGATTCGCTATTACTCTGCTGACGTTCTTCACATAGTTGTCAACGATGCTCTGGAAGGCCTGCATCCATGTGGCATCATTGTTCAAATGCCCTCGACTGAACTGTTGAATGGTGATGCTCAAGTAACGGTAGATAACATCCTGATATTCATCGTTCACCTCACGAAGCAGGGAGGCATAGTCGTTTTTGGTATCCAATTTAGGTGAAACGACATCGAAACTCACAAATGTATCTCGCTGCCGTCCGTTCTTCGTATAACTGAACTCTAAACGGAATACGCCTGGTTCATTCAAGAAGTCTAACTCTCCCGTCAAGGACTTTTCACGTTTATCCTTTTCTTCATCGCAGAAGAAACTATCCTCAACATCTTTTCTTACATGACGAACTTCGGGTTTGGAATCCTCGTCAATTCCGTGGAAGACGATTCTAACCTGATACTTGCACGTCTCATAGAACACTGGCCACTTCTCTTCCCAGTTCTTACCTTTGGGTAATCCCTCTAGTAGTCGCGTTACTGGGTTGTATAGTTCCAGTTCGCATTCATCTTGGCTGTTATACGTACAATAAGCCTCAGGCGCAGCCAAGTTAGGATTTGTTCTTCGGGTGTAATCAATTCTCCCTCTGAACTTCTCCCATGCGTAGCTGATGTCCTGCGTGCGGACTACTACCTCGTAGTCATCCTCGCATTTCAACCTGAGCACCTCTGTCTGCATACCTCTGCTGTGTGATTATGGCCAGAACCGAGTGAACTCCTGATTTCCCAGTCGTTCAATCATCTCCTGTATTTTCTCGCGTGCCGTTTGCTGATGCGGCTCGTCTTCACTGATTACGATGTTGGGAGCCAATTCCTTCAGCCATTCCAATCGGTTTTCGTGAGTGATGTCGTTCTTTTTCTTGAACTCCGAAGAGAGGTTAAACATATCCGCATCGCCTTCTATTCTTGGCAGAATCTTCATCAGCAGTATGCGGTCTAAAGCTTTGTCAATAATGCTTTCAATGTCGCCCTCCTCTGCAGGATCATCCAGCATTACACCAATCATTATCGTCAACTCGTTCAGCACACGATAGCTCACTTCGAAAGGCGTACCCTTCAATGCCTTGTTGATATTGTCAAGTTTTTCAGGAACTTCCTCGATAATCTTATCCGCCACTTCAGAATGCTCTTTCAGCACCTCATCAGCAGTCACGTATCGCTGTACGAAAGCCTTCTGCCATTTCTCTTGCTCAGCCTCATCGAGGTATTCCAAATCATTACTGCCACCATACATGTCGCTCAACTTACCTCCGTTCATTTCTATCGTCATAGCACGGTCAATCACCTTGCGTGAGAATTGGTGGGTTGTATCGTCCATGTTCACTGTTCCGATGATAATGACATTGTCGGGCAGCGTTAGGCCAATCGTTGTCAAATCTGTTTTTTTGCCAACTTCTTCGTCAATATCGTTTTCCGTCTCAATGCCAAACAACTTCATATAGATATCACGATCAGTTAGGTTCATTGAGAAAGCCTGTCCCGTACTGACATTCTTAGTAGTGCTCATTTGCCCCAACTCCTTGAAGTATCTGGCTTCAACTATAGGATCAGTCTTTATTACCTCCATATCCACTTCATCTGTTCCTGCTATCTTGGGATGTTTCCTTGTCTCCAAAATGCTAAGAATCTCAGCGAAGTAGTGCTCTACAGGTGCCAGGTTCATCTCGTCTAAACAGATAAAGAATGGCACCTTTGGGAACATCTTCGCTTTCACTAAGAACATTACAAACTTTTTGAATTGATAGCCTTTACTCAAATTGCTGTAATAACCCAACAGTTCCGTTGAGTCGTGCCAATTAGGTTTCACCTCTATCATGCAATAGTTGCCAGGAGTAGTTCCCTCTTCATCTTGTAAGTATTGGGGGCATGACTTAAATGCCAGTTCGCGCACAATACGACTTTTGCCTGTACCAGATATGCCAGCAAGCAGGATGAATGGTTTGGTTCGGATAGCGGTGAGGTAAGTATTAAAATCGTTTTCTTCTAAAGTTGGTGTTATTTTTGTTGTTAACTGGCTGTTAGCCTCATTCCTTGAGTTTATGTATGGACGTGAATCAAATATATTGATAAAGCTTTCAAAAGTTTGCTTATCTGGTTTCTCTGGTGTACCGATGTAGATAAATGAAGCTTGATTAATATCGGCTTTATAGTTCGCACGAGTACATTTTAGGAATTTCTTCCTATTCAATTTCTCATTTGCATAATCATAAATACTTCTTAAATCTCTTCTGGAGTCTTCGTTATCAAGATTTGTTTCTATTGAAATGATATATTCTTTGGGATTGAAGTTGTTTAATCCCTTTGCCATTTCATCATCTTTCGTAAAAATTGAGAAAAGATAAAAGCGTAATTGATGCTTTTTGGCAAAATAGAAAGGTTTCTTATATTCGTCAAGGAACACTCTTATTTGTGGCTTGGCACGATCTGTACCTGTAATTCCTATATTCGTATATGATATTAATATGACCTCTTCGTTGTTAATCTTGTATAATTCACTCTGATCTTTTCTAAAATCAATTGTTTCCTCATATTGGGAATAATCTACTTTTTCCCATTCAGGGAAATTATTACGGATGAAATCCTTTATTCGAGTAATAGAATCCATAATCTTATACCTTTTAGAAATTGGTTACGACTAAATGAGTACTTTCTGATTTAAACCTGTTTCTTATATTAACTGCATACGTTTTCGAATACTCAGCTCTAATAAACGGTCTATAAAGCTCTTCAGTAAGAGGGGTCTTTCCTATAACCATAAGTGACCTTGATTCTAAATTTCTGAAATCTTGTGCTAACCTACGGTGGTTATCTTCTGTAAAGCCATTTTGCTCAATATTTCCATAGTCTGTAAAAATGCAATCATATGGAGGATCTAAAAAGACAAAATCATTTACAGTACACCGATTGAAGATTTCAGAATAATCTTCATTTGTTATCTCCGTTCTCTTTAACAATTCAGAATGTTCTTCAGAAACTAACTGAGTATTAAAGTTTTTATAACGACCAAATGGAACATTAAACTCACCTTTCGAATTGAATCTTAACATGCCAGAATAGGAGGTCTTATTTATGAAGTAGTATAAAGTGGCATCTAAATATTTCTTCTCAATAATGCCATTATACATATCTCTGAGCAAATAGTATAGCGCCTCATTTTTATTCTCTACATGCCGTGATTTGTCTTTCATTTTTATCTGTTCATACTCCATCTGATTAGAACGATATGTTAACTCTAATCTCGTTAGTTCAGCTTTTAACGAGTCAAAATTTTCTCGGACAGCCGAATAAAAATTAACCAATCTGGAATTTATGTCATTTATCAATGCTGCATTGGGGGCCAAATAGAAAAAGAGTGCTGCACCGCCTGCAAAGGGTTCTATATATCTATCATATTGATTAGGGATAAACTCTATAAAGTTGTTTATCTCCTTGCTTTTACCACCACGATATTTTATAATAGGTTTCATTTTTTCAGGTTTAATCTTGTCTTTTTCCCGTTTATACAACAGAATCAGGCAAGCACCAAACCTGCTTATCAACAATAGTCTTTACCTACACACAAAAGGTGGGTGCTTAACTTCTACCTGTTCGACATTCGAGGCCTTCCACAGCCTTAGCAAGTAAACAGATAGAGTAAACACCCACGTTGGAGTATATAGACACCCGTAAAGTGTGCGTTGAGGCTACACGAGCCTCGCAGCACACTACGGAGAGTATATACTACACCCCGTGGCAGTCACCCCAGCATTTGTTTCGACTTGCTAATTCGATTGTGGAAGTTTCGAATGTCAAAAACAAAGCGTCAGTAACGCCTTCCAATATGTAGTGCTCCACCCATGGACTCCGTCCTACTCAAAGGACATCGTTGCCGCAACGGGCAGATAGCATCTGCAAAGATACGAAATAATTCCGTTATCATATTATAATAAGGTGTAATTTAAATCAATTTTAACCGTTTGAAGGTAATAATCTACAATTCGCATGCTCATTTGGGATCATTTCCCGAAAGAAACAGCTATCCACAATGTAATCTCTGCAATGATTATACTGACTGAAGCAAAGAAGATGCCTGCCAACCACTTAAATGCCTTTTGAGAACACCAAAAGCCCTTGCTGTTTAGAGCTTTGCAAAGGTCATAATGGAAAGTGGCCATATGGGTGCGCAGGTCTCTTTCCATCTCGTTAAGTGCTTTCTCCTGATTATTCAGAAAAGAGTTATAAGCATTATTAATAGCGGCAACAGAAACATCGTCAAGTGTGGTAGTAAATTGAACGTTATGCGTATTACAAATAGTGGTTTGAATATCGCCCAGTATCTCTTTGTTAATCTCTGCTCCACGATCCAGTTTCTTGCTGATTTGTTCTAATGATTCTGTCATGAACTGCATATCTTTTAGCAAGTACTTTTGTTGTGTGATAGCAGAGTGAATTTCTTGTAGTTGCTTACTCAAATCCTCAGACTCTTTTTTCAATTCATCCTGGTTGTCTATGTCATTCATCATACCTTCGATGTCAAGGCCGGATGATTTCGGTTGTTTTTTTGCCATATTCGTTACTTTTTATCTATGATACCTTCTAATTGGGCGATTGTGCATATTGTGCGCCATCTGTGCACAGCGGCGAGCCCATTCTTTTTCATCTTCGTTATCGTCCCTACCCCAATCGGATGAGGGTGAACCACTGCCTCCGCCACAGGAATCTGCCAAATCGATGGCAGCATTTATGTAGCCAGCAAACAGGAGCATTGCAGTGTGCTTCACATCTTCAATAGTTGACCAGAGGTAGTTATCTGGCATCTTCACCTCATTCTGCAAGATATTGTCAATCTCCTTAGGGATGTCAACGGAATAGTGTTGGCCCCCTACTTCAATATCGTGGTGACACATGACAGGTTCCCCTTTTGGATAATTGAGTGAGGCAGGTTTGGAGGATCGATAATCCTTACCCTCTTTCTCTTGCTTTGCTGCATGCTCTACGTGACTGAATTTCTCTGGATGCAATTTCTCCCAGGTCTTTTCAATCCTTGAAGGCGTGAGGTTACGACTGTGCCCGATGTCAGAGGATTTATATCTCGAGTTCCCCTTCATGATGTAATAGCCACATACTTTTCCATGTTTATCTCTCTTCAACGTAATAGCGTGCCCTTTTTCCTTTGCCTTTTCCTGATATGTATTTCAGTCAAAGGAATCCATGTTTTTCAGAACAGATATACAAACCTTTGTTATCTGCTCGATATTCTTTTGGCGTTTTGTCTCGGCCAACACCCAGCCCCGTCGTTGCGTGATGGTATTGGCAGCAATCATAGCACGATCGTTGATGTAATGAGCATCGTTGACATTGCCCTCCATATCTATGCGGTTGGCATTGATATGAAGATGAAGTATCTGGCCCTTGCTGTCATGATGAAGCGAGACGACGTATTGGCTATTTTGCAGGTTGGTATGCTTTGCACTTTCTCGTCCTGCTTTTTTCGAGAGATCAACACGATCAAACTCACGGATGAACTCGTCAGCAAGTTTTTGCCAGTCTTTCATCGTCCATCCGACAGTCTCTTCTTTGGCAGGTGATAGCTCTATGCGTATCGAATTATTCTTCAAAGGGTGATGCTTGTTCAGCTTCTCTTTGTATTTCATCTGAAGTGCAATCATCCGCGCCCACACAGAGGATGATGAAATATTCTCCGGCAAATGATTGACCTTGACAATCTCTGCCTTATCTTTTTCTGCCGAGTAGCGCACTGCGTTACTGCCGTGCGAAATAACTGCTCCTTTTGCAACCATAGTTTTACTCTTTCATCTCTTCAACAATCATATCCCATTGCAAAATGATGTTGGTGACAGCATCAATCCATGAACGCATGAAACGTTCGTTATTGAAGTAGTGTTTTATTTGCTCCTGAGACTTTCCTTTGAGCGCACTTCGAATATGTATAAGATCACCTCTTGCATCAGCCAGACTACAATAGGCTTCAATCTCTCTTTCGGTAAGGTGGAGTTTGGGCTTATGACCAAGTGCACATTTACGCATATAGTCACTGATGGTCAGCCCACATTTTTTTGCGTTCTCTTTGACAGTATTATACTCGTCAGGAGTTGCCCTTGAATCAAGGCGCTTGGTTCGTCTTGGAACCTCTATACTTTTTTTCTTTCTCATATCCTTTATAATATATTTAGCCAATGCGAGCTTGCGAGCGTTCAAGAGTCCATTGGAGAACAAGGATGCGCTGCATTTTTGTCCGACATTGGTAATTCTTGCTAACAAACGTCACATTACGGAAGTCTTATTGATGTTGCCTATCAGCAGATCTGCAATATCGACCTTTGCCTGTCTTTGTTCTGGAGTGGCAGTCTTTTCGAGATAGTCGCTCACCTGAATATGCCATCCTTTTTTATTCAATTCTTCTGCACGTTTTGACCACGTTCCATAGGCATAGCCATCCTTATCTGTATCGGGAAACAGTATCAAATCGCGGCTCATAACAGCACTCATTCTTTCTTCTTGGAGGTTGCCTAATGAGCCCGTGGCCATCCACAACAGATTAGGCAAAAAGAGCGAACAAATGATAGAGGTCTTCTCGCTTTCGACAATGCCTAGCGTCTTATCAGAAAGGAGAGAATCGCGAAGTAAATGCTCGCCAAATAGGGTCTTTTTGATGACATAATCAGCAGGAATCTCACCACGTTTTGATAGTTCTTTGGCAATACTGGATGGCGTTATTGCATGGTTCCGATGGCCATTGGGGTAATAAGCCATAACCTTTCCCATCCGCACGATTCCGTCTTTGTCAACGTACCAATAAATGACGTGATGCTCCTTCGTCACTCCTAAATGATAGGCATTGACAACATCAGATAACTGAGCGGAATCGCTGATTATTGTTCTCAAATAGCGAGTAAAATCTGACTGAAAATGTCGGTCAGAACTCTGGCTCACATAGCTGGAATTGATGGCCAAATATGACTGATTTTTCAGGCGAGGAACAACCTTTGCAGGCAATGTAGGAACCGTGTTCATGTGGCCTTTTACATAGTACTTGTTCGTGTCGATTCCATGCTGATGACACATATAAATGAAGGTGGCAATACTAACATTATTGCTTGTATGGAGGGCGTTAGTGAATTTGCGGTTATTCTCTGCCTCATTGTATTTGCTACTCAGTTTGCTGATGCTTTTGAACAATCCACGCCCTTCTTCACCAAGATTTGAGAGAGCAAAAGCGCCTTTCGTCCAGTCCTCAAAGGTCTCGAACATATTGATATTCCTATTGATAATCTCGTTGACTAAAGCCTGATAATCGAAGTTTTCCATTTTACTTATGCATGTTTTGCTCGTATCTTTGAACGAATTTTGTCACACCGGATTTGTCCTTATAACCAACCTTCTTGGCTATTTCGTCATAGGTAAGTCCATCGTCCTTTAGTTGCATGATTGCCTGATATTTTGCCTCATTATTTGTGCTGATGGGTACTAGGTTTTCAAATGGGACTCGTTCGCCAGTTTCCTTGAAAGTCAGATGTTCAGTAAATCTAAGCTTAATAGATTCTGACTTATTATCAGCAGAAAGATAGTTACCTTTGACACAGCAAAGATGCTTATAACTGACATCGGCAAGGTCGCTTCTCAATTCCATAACCAAGCGCATCTTGGCTTCAAATGCCTGGCTCCCCAAAAGATTGTGCTTGGAAGGCATGAAGGTTTCTGTTCTTTTTCCACAATGATGCAGAAATATTATCAGGCACCTGTGCTTGGTTACTAAATGCAGATATTGCATCAGGAACTGGCGCACTTGATTTCCTTCATTCATACTACCGGTATAGAGATCTGAGAAGCAGTCGACCACTACCAAATCAGCAGGTTGTACGGTCAAACGCTGATCTAGTTCTGCAACAACATCCTCACTATCAAAAAGGAATCTGAGTCCTCTTAATGATGCAGGATCCATGTTCAAATCATTGTTTTGGCGACCTATCAAGTATGCGTTGGCAGTCTCATCATCCTCTGTAGACACATAGATAGCACTATGGTGTTCTACGTTCAATTTCATTCCAAGAAAAGTCTTTAATCCAGCAGAAACAGACATTGATAGTTGACGAAGGAATGCCGATTTTCCTGTATCTGAACTGCCAGCAAGACAAACCAAGCCAGACTTTGGCAATAGGGGCTCAAGCAGAGATGGAATCTCTTTGATATTCTTATTCAACAACATTTCACCTGTGATTTCACCGAACTCATTAGCGCCAAGAACACCTTGGCTCTGCATCTTTTCGATGTCTTCAGTAATCCCTTGAACATAGTTCTGCATAACACTACTTAATGTGATTATATTTTGCCAACTTGCCTGATTTTATGAGTTGGTTTACCTCCTGTTTGGAATAGAGATTTTTTCGTCCCACTTTCTGGCTTTGTAGTATTCCTGCCTTTTCAATTCGCCAAAGTGTTGGGTAGGCAATGTGCAGAAGATTACACAATTCATCACGGTTATAGAAACCATCGCCTTCCGGTTGATTATTCACTAACGAGTTGACGCTTCTTTCATCAAGGCAGCGATTAACCGTTTTGTAAATCACATCTTCAAGCTGGTCCTCATTTAATACAATAATATTGCTATCCATAATCATATAATTGTTTTTTTAAGACACAAAGCAAGTGAAAGCCACTGAGTTAAGCACTTAGCGGCTCCGCATTTTTCGGAAGTTTTTCTAAGCTTTTGGGGGTGTCTTTGTTATCCTGAACTTATCCCTTTATCTTATCCAACAATCCATTTACCAAACAAATAATCCGTAATCTTATATTCAACACTTCGTTTCTTGCCACCTGCTTTCGTAATGACTCCTCGTTTTTCAAGCCTATATAGTGCTGAGGATGTGTTTGTAGCAGAAAGACCACTTTCTCTCTGAACATCGGCAGCAGTAGCTATTTCACCAGCACGAGCCAAACCATATAATGCGCGCTGCTGTACGCCAGGTAGAGTACTGAACTTATAGCAGAAGTATCGCTCGTTCTCTTCAATGACAATGTCAAGGCAACCCTCCGTCCCGTAGTTTGGGTGGATAACACTGGCGAAAGACTGTATGTAATTGAGATTTCCTCCAAGTTTCAATATTGTTTTTTGAAACTCCGGATTCCCCTTTACCTTATTATATATATCCTCCGACAACAGGTCCTCAAGATCCTCTTTCTCAAAATTGGGGATTTGAAATGAGCAAAAGAATTCGTCGAACAATGGATGATTCTTTGAGAATTCTTCGTGTGACCCTGTTGATGTGGCTACCAGAGATGGTGAATGTCTATTGGAGAAGAAGGCTATGAATTTCTTTTGTTCCCCTTTTGTCATAGCCAGCAATAACTTGTCGAAGTCATCAATCAAAACTACAGCATCTTTCCCCAAGAAACCATCTAAATCCTTGATAAGAGATTCTGCTCCCACAATATTACTATATTACTATGCGGATAGAAGTTTTTCACCATCAAAAAACCACGTGCAGTAAATTCTTCTGCGAGTTTCTCGATCGTAAATGTTTTACCTGAACCTTCGACACCACTAATTAGAATGTGCTGAGGTTCCAAATCCTTGCGATAGCTCTCTGTAAGATCAGCTATTCGCCATACTAATTGATTTAATTTGTTCATATTAAAATTTTTAGAAATAATATAATTTTGCTGCACAAAGTTACTTAATTTCAAAAACTCTCACGAAAGAAATAATGAATATTTGAGTTGGCTTTAGCAATTTATAACATCGAATTTTAACAGAAAATCAACTTTTGAGTCTGAAACCAAAAAGTTAAAATTGCGTTTTTGAAATATTAACATGGGAAAAGTGCAAACATGAAATTTAAAGTGCGCGAGAATTAACTTTTTCTTGGATCAAAAATGGAGAAAAAGTTCATTTTCGTGCTCTCTTTCCAGTCGCCAGAACAAAAGATTTTCTGTCAGAATCTGTCGAAATCTCATATTTGAGTTCATTTCGACTGTTTCTAACAGAAAATGTGGAGAGATAGGTAGATCAAGAAAGTTTATTACTTATGGACTCCAACAGAGTCGTGGCAATCTCGGGATTCTTAAATCTAATAAGATTGTCTTCAGCAGAGTGATAGCCTAGGATATTTACGCAGCCGTACCATACTTTACTCTTGTCAATGATGGCTGCGTGTAGGGAAAGCTTATTGATAGTTATAACACTAATGCCTTGATGCTGCAAACGAATGGTGTCATCGTTCTCCTCTTTAGTGTAAAGTACGACCTCTATGCCGTTTGCGACCAAATCAATTAGTCGTTCTGCGATTTGTGTCTGTCTGCCTATCCTGACTTTCGGACATGAAATGACAACAGAACGCTTACATTGTGAGAGATCAGAAACTAATGGAGAAACAAAGTTTTGTCCATCATAGATTAGGTCTGTTGTCGGGAACAGACTGTCAAACATCTCGTCGTTCCTTATTCGGTAGCCAATAGAGGCATAGCCTTTCAGACGCTTTCGGTACATGGACTCACAAACAGGAACTCGGATGTCAATGTAATCATAGATTTGTACATCCTGTTTACCATCAAACTCTCGATGCAATCGACCTGCATATTGGGCCACAATACCTTTCCAGGCGACAGGTGAAACCAGAAACAAGGTATCAAGACGTGCGTAGTCGAACCCCTCACCCACATATTTGCCTGTAGCAACGATGACAAGCGGCTCTGTGGAGGGTATGGATTGCAGGTAATCCATCTTCTGGCGCTTCTCCTTAGTGCTTTCTGATCCTATAAGGGTGATGACATTAGGACAATGCGGTTTGAGAAGTTTGGCAAGAATCTCAACATGAGCCGTCCTACTTGTTAAGATAATCGGTGAACGTCCCTCTTTCAAAGCCTCGATGACATCTTTGACGATGAATAGGTTGCGATAATCGTCTTCTGCCAGTTGCTGGGTCACTTTCGTAAACGAAAGGTCTTCACCACTTATTGGCCTGTAAGGCGTGAAGCGAGGAACTAACAATCGTTGGAATGACTGATTGCACATCTGAGCCTTAGCATCGGCATTATACCTAATAGGGCCGCATTGCATAAAGATAATGGGCTGATGTCCGTCTTTTCGGATAGGGATAGCTGTTAAGCCATAAACATATCGGGCGTTGACCGCTTTTAGAATCTGCTCGAAATTGACTGCAGAAACGTGGTGACACTCATCGGCAATAACCAGTCCATAGTCTTTGACGAAGGGTTTTGTTTCGCCATCCGTCATACACGACTGCATGAGGGCTATGTCTATAATGCCATGAAGTTTATTGCCTGTTGACGAGAGGGTGCCAATGGGCGATAGGTTTTTCTTACGCTTGCGTTTCCCTTCTGCTAATTCGCGAACATCGTCAATGGTGAGGAACTGCTCTATTCTCTGTACCCATTGGTCAAGCAAGGCTTTCGTATGAACAAGTATCAGTGTGCTAACGCTATGTTTTGCGATGAGACCTATGGCAGTCACCGTCTTTCCAAACGCAGTTGTCGCTGAGAGTACACCAGTGTTGTTCATAGCCAAGGTGTTGACGGCTTCTTGCTGATTCTCGCGTAGTTCACCATTAAAATGAACAGATATGGGCCTACCGTGATTCGTCTTGTCTTCAAACCGATAGGCAACATCCTTCTCTTTCAGCAGTGTTGTGAGCGCATTTTCGCATCCTCGAGGAAGTGCAAGATAGTCATCCGTCAGGTCTGCACAGGAAATAATGCGAGGTGTCTGATAGGTGGATAGTCGTAATGCCTGTTTGCTATAGAACTCTGGATTTCGGAACGATGCAATACGTCTGAGGTGATTGAGAGCTTTAGAGGAAAGCTGATTCAACGGAATATATAGCATGTTTGACCGTGTGATGACAATCTCCGATAAGAAATCGGACTTTTCTATCTTGGTCGTGACTGGCACTTCCCAAGGCTTGCCCTCGCTGGTCTTTGACAAATCTCCAAGTGGCAATATGTTGGCTGTTTGTTTCAATATCTCTTCCAAAGCAGACACCGAAAGTTTGCCTACATTCAGCAGGTATTCCCATTGGTCAGGGAAGGGCTCAAAGTACTCATTCACAAAAATGCTATTGCCATTCTTCCGAGCGTTACCCTGCAATGGTAAAGCAACGAGATTACCAAGCCCACCTTCTGGCAAAGTGTCTTGGTTCGGAAAGAATCTATCATATGACTTGAAAGAAATCCGTCCATCTCTATTCATCGCTTCCGTTAGGATAGCATTACCCAACCTCCGAGCTTTGACTGCCAAAACAGGAGTCTCAAAGAAAATCCAGACGTGGGCTCCATTCCCAGAGCGTGAACGCTCTATAGAGAAAGGAACGCCCCAACTCTTGCAGACATCAACAAAAGCCACCACGTCTTCTTGATAGCCATGCTCACAATTCTTGTCATCGAAATCTGTACAAATCAAGTGGCAGGTGTTATCTTCGTTAAGTACATACAAACCTATGACATCCCTGCCATCTACATCCTTTCCTTCCAAATGACGATAGAAATCATTATCAATCAGTGGTGAGAACTGTCGATTTTGGCATTCTGCACATTTGTTTCTCCGTTTATCACATAACGGGCTCCATTCATTCTGGCAGACGGGCTGATATCCAGCCTTACCTGTTGCCTTGCTGTACCATCTTCTGGCAAAAACATCTTCACGACCTTTGAATAAGCTTCGAAACAAATTCACTTTCTCCTGAAGTGACAGTGTTTGCATAGCTGTTGGCACTTGCACTACAGGAATAATGTCTTCACCAAGCCGTTTCTTTAACTCAGTATTCTCTGCCTCAAGCTCCTTGATCCGGTTAAGAAGCCGTTGTCGCTCTACAACCCAGTCTTGAAAATTCATAAGACCCATTTCACAAACTCCTTTAAGTCCATATAATGACTGCCAGAAAGAATCTTACTCACAAACTGAGGGCTAACTCCAAGTTCCTCTGCAACGTCGTTACGTGTTTTGTGGTTATCCTGCATATAATCCATAATGGCATAGGATATCCTATGGGACAATTTAAGCCACGCTGCATTATCACGCCTCCACTTGGCATCATCAACAAACGTGGAGCGATCACCTGACTGATTGGCTTCAAGGAATTGAATAGCTTTTGATTTCATTTGTTACACGAATAATGCATAAAAATTATCACGGTCTTAATTTTCCTGCCTTTCGTATCTCCAACAGATAGTCATAGAGTATCTGTTGGGCTTTGGCTCTATAGGGAAGATGATTGTAGTTTCGACTCGAATGGCCAAATGATGCAACAGCTCCATAAGTTCGATTGTCCTCGCTATAAAGTTCGAAAACGTTATATCCAATGAAAGTATAAGCCCCAAAGTGAAAAAGAACTGTTGGATGATGTGCTATATCAATGACTTCAAAAAGCGGGACGGACACTTCTGCATTTTTCTGATTTAACTCCTCGCAGACTTTGTTGAGCTCGGTTTGAAAGTGAATGATGTCAGTATAGTTGCTCACACCATCGTGAAATCCATATAGAATCTCGTAGCCGTCTTCGGTTTTTACATATACAGCGATTAGGTCATCAGGGTATTTCTGATTGAATTTCTCAGAGATGCGTTCCATGTCATGATCAAAACTATACCATGAACATCCAATTTCTGGGTCATAATTGGCATCGCTTATACACAGTATGTTGAGAGGTTCCCCATCGTACTGATAGACGGTTTCCTCTCTCAACTCAAAAGACAGTTTCTCTTCTTCAATAAGGGATTGAAGGTATAAAAGTTTCTGTTTGTCGTTATCGTATAGAAAAATGGAATGTCGTGAATAGTAGGCCATGTAATTCGTTTAACTGTTTGTTTTCTTCCAATGAAACTCGATAGTTCATGTCTTTTGTCCTTACATATCTTCAAGAGACAACGACCCGACATGAATCGTCATCTTACGAAGCTCGGGTGTCTGTTCTAGAACTTTGTCAACCTTTTCGCGGAAGGCATCTTCTTTGTAGCGGTAGCCTTGTTTTTTTAATTCATAGATCCACGCCTCTTTCTCAATGATGTCAACGACTATGAGGTCGATTTCGTTATCGCCTTTCCTGTCCCACCATTTTCCGACGATATAGCGGCCTTCTTCCTGGAATTTCTTCGTGAAGTAACGCTCCATCATCAGGCCTGACACTCCGCTGTAGTCGCGCTTGATAATATCGCCAAGTGCCTTCAGAGCCTTGTTCTCAACCAATGCCTGATACTTGTAGAAGAAGCGGAACCAGAATATCAGGAAGCAGTCGTTCAGCACATATCGTACCTTCTTACTGTTCTCCTTGGCAAAGATGGGCAGCGACTTGGTGATTACCTTATAATATTCCTCCAGCTTCACCAAATAGGAACCAATGTTGTTATTCTGAAGCTCGTTCTCTATCTCCGCCCGGGTTTTCATACCGCTGGCTATACAAGTCAGAATAGAGAAGTAAGTAACGTAATCTGTGCCGAACTCCTCGATGAGGATATTTCTTCCCTCATTGATGAAGGGTGAGTTCTCCTCAGTCAGTGCTGCCAGCATTTTATTTTTGGTGGTCTTGCCCTTGTCGAGCAGCAGCGTGACATACCAGGGTACACCGCCTGTAATGCTATACAAAGCCAGCAAGTCCTCCGGCGTATATTTCGGATTGAAGTCTGCCAGAATCTGCTTCAGCACATTGGTAGTAAACGGCTCAAGGGTCATCTTCTCGTCGGCACGTCCGAACAATGGTTCTTCCTTGTCTTCGAAGATCTTCGTCATCAGCGTGAATACCGAGCCGCTGATGATTAGGTTTAGGTGACTGGTGCGTTTGTGTAAGTCCCAGTCACGCTGAATGTCGCTGAAGATGGCAGGGTTTATCTTTAGGAAGTTCTGGAATTCGTCGATAACGAGTGTGAACGGACGACTCTCTGACAACTGGAGTACGAAGCGAAATATCTCAGAAAAAGTACTTGGTGTGCCAAGAATTGGTGCATCCAGCTTCTCGCGTATCTCACGTACATAGTCCTGGCACAGTAGCGTTTCAGCCTTCTTTCCCACAAAGAAATAAAGTACGGTGTCGTCACCGCATCGCTGTGAGAGCTCTGTCTTTCCAATACGTCTGCGTCCCATCAGCACCGTCATTCGTGCTTCGTGTCGGCTCTGCTGCAAAACCTCGTCAAGCACATGCCGTTCGTTTTCCCTATCGTAGAACTTCATATCTTAAAATAGTATTTGTTGTTACTGTAACCGTCATTACTTTTGCAAAGGTACAAAAATTATTCATACCAACAAGCAAAATGGGATAAAAACTTTCATTTTGTGTCCTTTTTCTGTTTTTTGTAGATTCTGAAGGTGCTGGCAGTGTCGTTGTTGACAGTTGAAAGCCCTTAGAGATTTCTACTTGTCAACCTGTTTTTTCATTGCTTCTCTTGCAGCCTTAATTTTGTCACCGACTCTTTGGGCCTGCTCAGATATACCTATGCGTATGTATCCCTCGAAGTTCTTCTGTGACTCATGGCCTGTTATGCTGCGTAGTTCCAGGTCTGACAGCACACCTAATTTATATAGGTTAGTGGTTCCACTCCTTCGTGCCGTATGTGAGCATATCAGCTCGTATTTGGCACGTATAACTTCGCCATGCTTGTTCCGTTCCCAAAGAGGAGAACCATTGCGCAACTTAGCAACCCTATCCAGTTTGTGGAACCATTTGCGTTCGTTTTCCGTGAACTTGATGCTATCCTTTTTCTTCTTCAGCAGCCTTTCATAAGTTTGTTCGGATCGCTTTTCCACGCCAGTCAATACTGTTACATATTTTTCACAAAAAGAAGGAACCGTTTTTGACAACTCATAACCTACGACCTTAATCTTCAAATTCATTTTCTGGGCAGTAATATCCGGAAAATTATAGTTGTACTTTTCACATAGTTCATAGACACGATCATCAAAAATAGGCACTTCTACCTTCTTTCCTGTTTTCTTCTGTGTCAATGTAATCAGTCCACTTTTGTTATAGGTGATGAAATTCTCTTCCCGTAATTTGCAGTAGTCGCTATAACGCTGGCAACTGAAGTAACCAAGGATAAGTTTAGTTCGTCACGTCGGACTGTGAGTTCGCTAGTTACGGACTGTGAGTCCGAACACGACGGACTAAGAGTTCTCATTAATCGAACGGAACGCACGCCCTTGATGAGGCGAATGTGAGTTTTAGATAAATTTTTGCGATTTTGGGGTTAACCTCACTTTGAGGATCGAAAGCCCTTTGTATAAAGGAATTTTAGCGAGTGAGATTGGAAGTTTTAATCTCACCTGAACCTCACTTCTACCTCACTCGAACCTCATTTGACTTGTTATATGCGTGTCTTTGGGGAGAAAAAGAATGCTCGCAGTTGCGTGAGGTTAAAGTGAGGTTCAGGTGAGGATTGAGTGAGGTTAAAATCACTCAACCTCACTTGCCTCCAGCCCTTTGTAGAAAGGGATTTCAGAAATCTGAGTGAGGTTAACCTACCTTTATGGGAGTGAAAAATAAATCATTTTCCTTTGTCCATTTACTTTTTTTTCGTATCTTTGTGCACTATTAGGACATAAATAACGAAAAAAATGAATAAGGCAATGATTACTTTCGTCCTGTGTTGCTGTATGATTTCGTGCATCAAGGACGAGGCTCCGAACAATGAGTGCGACATCGAGAGTGCCTGGGTAGAAGGCCCGGAATTGGAGAAGTTATTCTACAAGCCGGCAGAGATGCGCAAAGAGAACATCAGTTCCACAGAGACGAGCATCACATTTATTGTGCGCTCGATGGCTATGGTGCCGACAGAAATCCCAGTAAACTTCAAGATTACTGATAAAGCCTCCATCGAACCAGCAAGCGGCTCGTTGCAGGACTTCACGAAAGGCCCAGTCACTTACACCGTCACTTCTGAGGACGGACAGTGGAACCGTACATACAAGGTCGCATTTACAGAGCCCATACTACCCAAAAGCAAGTTCTCGTATGAGTATGCCGACACAGCAGAAGGCGGTATTTTTATAATGAACAAGTATCATCGATTCTATGAACTTGACGAGAATGGAGAGAAATTAAGATTCTGGGCATCTGGCAATCCTGGTTTTGCGCTGTCACTGTTTTCCGGAGCCGGTCCGAAACAATTCCCTACTTTTAGGTCAGAGGATGGATTCGAAGGTTATTGCGCCCGTCTAGAGACGATGTACACAGGAGATCTTGGTATGAGTATGGGTAAACCTATCGCTGCCGGCAACCTCTTCTTAGGCCAGTTTATCGTGGATCAATCAATGTTGGATCCACTGAAAGCTACAGAGTTTGGTGTACAGTGGGACAAAGCCCCGATACGCATCACGGGATATTACAAATACAAGCCTGGCTCGAAATACACCAATGCCGCTATGGAAGTCATTCCTGATCGTATTGACGAGGCCAGCATCTACGCTGTGTTCTATAACAATGTTGACCCTAACGGCAACCTATACTTCCTCTATGGTGACGATGTGGCTGATCTCGACAAGATCATAGACAATCCACAGGTGTATAAGGTCGCTCGTGTGTCCTCTTTACCACCTACGGACCAGTGGACACGCTTTGAAATGTTCTTCGAGGGCAGAGATGTTCCAGAGGAAGCGGTGGCCAACAAGAACTGTAACTTGGCAATCGTATTCTCGTCGAGCAAAAGCGGTGCACAGTTTGAGGGAGCCATTGGCAGTACACTCTACATAGATGAGGTGGAAGTATCGTATGAGAAGTGAGAAGTGAAAAGTAAAGAATCGGCTATGCCGTGAAAATTGAAGAATGAAGATGAAGAATATTATTATCGCAATAGGAATGACGGTGCTGACCTTCGGGATGGCAGCCACCGCGAAAGCAGGCGGAATCGACAGCCTGCAACTCAAGGTTCGTGCAGGATACAATATTGGAGGAACAACCCCTATCCCGCTGCCGGAAACCATCCGTAGCATCGACAGCTACAGTCTGACACCATCGTTCATGGTGGGCATTGATGCCATGTTGCCACTGAATAAGAAATGGGGCATCGCCGCCGGGCTGCACTTTGAGAATAAGGGGATGAAGGCAGAAGTGACCACCAAGTCATACCACATGGAGGTCATAAAAGGTGGCACACATCTATCGGGACTCTTTACAGGTCATGTTAGCCAGAAGATTACTCAGTGGATGCTGACCGTACCTGTCCAGGCCACATTGGGACTGGGTAAAAAAGTCATGCTCAAAGGCGGACCATACGTGTCATTCCTCCTGAGCAAGGGGTTCAGCGGTATTGCTTCCGATGGCTATCTGCGTGAGGGTAATCCTACTGGTGCCAAGATACTGATGGGCGACGAGGAAGGCGAGTGGGCTACATACGAATTCGATGACGACATGCGTTCCGTGCAGTTTGGTATCGGTGTTGGTGTTGACTGGCAGGTGTACAAGTGCCTTGGTGTGTCTGCCGACCTGAACTGGGGCCTGACGGGCATCTTCCCTGGCGACTTTAAGACCGTAGAGCAGACCCTTTATCCCATCTATGGTACAATAGGAGTGTTTTACAGACTTAAGTAGAAAAGCATGAAGATCGTAGTACTCGACGGCTTTACGGCCAATCCTGGCGACCTGTCGTGGAAGGGATTGGAGGAATTGGGCATGCTGACGGTCTATGACCGCACCAGGCCTGAGGAGACAGTGGCAAGGGCTGCCGAAGCCGATATCGTGCTTACCAACAAGGTCATCATCAGCCGCGAGGTGATGAAGCAACTGCCTCAGCTGAAATATATCGGTGTGTTGGCCACAGGGTATAACGTGGTGGATATCGAGGCTGCCCACGAACGCGGCATCATCGTGACCAACGTACCCGCCTACAGCACAGAGAGTGTGGCGCAGATGGTGTTCGCCCATCTGTTGACGGTGACGAACCGTACGGAGCACTATGCCATCCAGAACCGCCAAGGCCGCTGGAGCAAAAATCCCGACTTCTGTTACTGGGACTTTCCACACTTGGAGTTGGCTGGTAAGACCTTCGGCATCGTAGGATTAGGGAATATCGGACGACGTGTCGCAGAGATCGCCCTTGCCTTTGGTATGCAGGTAAAAGCGCTGACCAGCAAGTCAGCCGACACCCTTCCCGCTGGCATCGAGAAAGCAGATCTGGAAGCACTCTTGGCGACATCGGATGTTATCTCACTGCATTGTCCGCTCACAGACACTACCCGTCACCTGATTAATCGCGAGACGCTACAACGGATAAAGCCCTCCGCCATCCTCATCAACACAGGACGAGGCCCGCTGGTGGATGATCAGGCAGTAGCTTCTGCTTTGGCAAAAGGACAGCTGGCAGCTTTCTGTGCCGATGTGCTCACTGAGGAATCGCCCAAGGCAGACAACCCGCTACTCAATCAGCCGAACGCCTTCATCACACCACATATCGCCTGGGCCACCGAGGAAGCCCGCAGCCGTCTGCTGCAAGTAGCCATCAGCAACGTCCAAGCCTTCCTGAACGCTAAACCACAGAACGTCGTATAAACATGAAACATCGCATACTTTTTGTCTGTCATGGTAATATCTGTCGCAGTCCGATGGCAGAGTTTGTCATGAAGGATCTGGTGAGCAAGGCAGGTCTCGACGATCAGTTCTATATCGAATCGGCAGCCACCTCGACGGAGGAGATCGGCAACGAGGTCTATCCGCCAGCCAAGCGGAAACTCGCCGAACACGGTATTTCGTGCAAGGGCAAGACGGCGCGCCAGATGACGCGTAACGACTATCAGCGCTTCGACCTGCTGATAGGTATGGACACATGGAACCTGCGTAACATGAATCGCATCTGCGGCAGCGATCCAGAAGGCAAGATCCATCTGCTGCTCGATTATACGGATCGTCCTGGCGATGTCGCAGACCCTTGGTACACAGGCAATTTTGAAGCCACCTGGCGCGACGTTATCGAGGGTTGCACCCTACTGCTGAAAGACTTGACAGATCAGTCAATTAACGACTAATAATGCCCTTATTTGTTAATAATATCACACCCAGCGTCATGCATTCTGTAATAGGAACGGCGAGCCACATGCCTTGTGGGAAAATGAACATAGGCATCAGAATAAATGCCGGTACAAGGAATATCAGACCTCGGAACAGCATACATAACGTAGCCCGAGTGTTCTGCTCAGTGGCTTGATAATAGCCGATGATGGCCACATTCATAGCAAAGAAGATGGCAGAATAAGCAAACAAAGGAAGTCCGCTGATTGCAATCTCATAAGCTTTAGTGCCTGCCTGCAGGAAAAGGCCGACAAGTGGTTTGGTACCCAAGGTGAGAAACATTGTTGCCAATACGCCACAAATGGTAGCGGTACTGAAGCTAACCCTGAAAGCTCTTTGCACACGGTAGCGATTGCCTGCACCATAATTGAAACTGATGATAGGCTGGGCCGACTGTGCAACCGCATTGTTGACCATAAATACGATAGGATAAAGATAACAGGCTACACAGAAAGCAGCTACACCATCTTCGCCCAACTCGCGGATAAACACGTAGTTGCCGGTAAGTAACATCATGGACATGGCCAGTTCTCCCAGCATGGAGGAGAAACCACTACGAGTCATATAGCCAACATTGCGGGCTGTCAGATAGAAACTGGTACGACTGAGTTTTAGTCTGAAGATCTTGACGGTCTGTGCACGGAAGAACATATACCAGACAACCATTACTGCGGCAGCAGCACAGCTAATCGATGATGCGATGCCGCTGCCCGCAACACCCATCTGCATCGGAAATACAAATAGCCAATCCAAGAAGATATTCAGTAAGCCAGGAATAATCTCTAATGACGCTGCAAACTTGGGAGATCCGTCAAGTCGGATGACGAAGGTGCCAATCATCTGGATGACGATGCAAACACAGCCAGGAAGGATGGAGAGAAGATAAGCCTGACATAATGGCAACAGTGCATCACTACTTCCCAAAAGTCGCAAGAATGGTATCCGGAAGAGAAAAACAGCCATAGCAATCATAACCATCAGCAGCGTAGCCACATCGAAGGCTTGGGTGATATTGATATTAGCGGCTTTGGTGTTGTTTTGTGCCAGATGGATACTTGCCACAACTGACACGCCCACACCAAACATCAGCGCAATGCCCGTCGTGATCAAAAACAACGGCGCGACAATATTGATAGCTGCCAGCGCATTACTACCCACACCCTGTCCAACGAATATACCGTCTGCAACCGTAAAGAGCGATGCAAACACCATTGACAACAACGTAGGATAGAAAATGCTGTTAAACAGTGGCGCTATCTTCGACTTTCCAAAGTCAATACTGTCTCTTCCCTTATTTTTAATCTTTTTGGTCATCAGTCAATGTATTCTCTTCTACTTCTGTTACGAAACAGGCCACCAGGCCATAAGTGATGGTAGGCCGTATCCAAATTTCAATCAAGAAATAATCGGTGTATATTCCGGTGGGCTCAATGTAGAGGTCGTAGTTGTAGAGTGCGGCAATAACCACATCCACCAAGAATATCATCCACAGATCACGCTTTGTGTAAGTCTTCCATTCCTTACGGGCATAGAAGAATGTCAACATGAGAAGCAGCCAGACCGAGAGGAAAAGACAAATCACATGCAGGGAGTAAATGGCCAGCGGCGGCGGAAAGAGGATGTCGCGCAGCAGGATCGTCATGCCTACACATAACGAGCACCTGTAGTTGAACTGATTGGTATCCATACGGTTGAAGAAGTACAACCCAATCATGACCAGACAGGCCAAGTAGAACATATTGAGTATCAGTTCTTCCCCTGCCTCTTGCATTCCGAATTTGTAAACCGCATAGTACATAACGCATACCGACAAGATGCCTGCAATGGCAGTGATGCCGACGTCTGCGATTTTGATTTTTCTCTTAAACCTGAGCATAAATAAATTTCTTTATCTTAAATTAGTTTTCGTATCTGGCGCTCCGTTGCTTCGGGCAGAAGTTGACGCAGGTGATCAAAAATACGCTGATACGACTCCTCAGGCGTTCGTTCACATTGACAGGCATCGCGCCCATAAAGTGCTTCGGGCGTGGTGAGTAGCGACCAGCCCCAGCCATACTCCCGTCCGTGCTTGTCTGTGGGATATACGAAATCCTCTGTCACGATACGTGCAGCCATCTGCAGACGTGTGATGTAGCCATCGAACTTGCTTCTCATATTGGGACCCGTAAAGCCGCACGCAGCCCTCAACTCACGCGTTATCAGACTGCCATTTTCAGCCAGCGTCAGCAGGATCGACTCCTCTATCGAGCCTTCCACAGGTTGGGGGAACTTGCTTCGACGCCAGTTGCACAAGTCTGGCCACCACTCACGGCTGACGAACCCCGCCTTGCCCGCAAAGAACTTGCCATAGACGCAACCGCCCTCCTGCACAATCGGTCCCTTCCACTTCCACAACGGCCAGTCCCAACCACCATCCGAATACACCACGTAACGACATTCATCGTCCACGATGGCCTCTGCAGAATAGCCCGCAATACCACTATCCAGAAGCGGCAGAAACCCTACCTCCTGAATCAGTCCCATCAACTCCGGACAACTATGCACCTCCACGTTCCTCATATAAAATGAGCCTTTGGGTGCAAAAGTACAAAATCTTTGGAAAATAGTGGCATTATCGCCTCACTTTTTTGTTGATTGGCTAAATGATAACAGATATTTTTAAAATTATACAAAAATGCGTTACGCAAATTTGTATAATTGGAAAATTCTTTGTAAATTTGCCCCCAAAAGGATAATTAAAAGTAGAGTAAGACAATGAAGAATCCATTTTTGACCTATGGTTATAACGGACCAGAGTACTTCTGCGACAGAGTGGAAGAAACCAAACGTTTGACATCTTTGTTGATGAATGGCAATCATGTTGCCTTGATGTCGCCAAGAAGAATGGGTAAGACAGGACTTATACGACACTGCTTTGCCCAACAAGAACTGCAAAACGATTATTATCTGTTTCTTGTGGACATCTATGCCACCAAGTCATTGTCTGAATTGATCTATGAACTAGGACGTGTCATCCTTTCCGTTCTGAAATCAAAAGAGCGCAAAGCCTGGGAACGTTTTATACAGGTTGTTGGCTCATTAAGAACAGGTATTACACTTGATGCCTTAGGCCAACCAAGCTGGAATCTTCAACTTGGTGATATTCTGTCACCGAAGGTATCTCTTGATGAGATTTTCCAGTATCTGGGGGCGGCTGACAAGCCCTGCATAGTTGCTATCGATGAGTTTCAAACCATCATGGATTATCCTGAGCAGAATGTAGAAGCCTTGTTGCGCACTTATATTCAAGATTGTAATAATGCAAGATTCATATTCTCAGGCTCCAAGCGTCACATGATGGGCGAGATGTTCTCCTCACCAGCCAGACCATTCTATCAAAGTGCTTCAACGTTATCATTGAAACCGATTCCACTTGATTCATATACTTCTTTTATCAGAAGTCATTTTGAACAAGGAGGGATGCAGATAGAATCAGATGCCATCAGCTATATCTATGAGAAATTTGAAGGTACTACCTGGTATATACAAAAGATATGTAATGAACTATATGCTATGGCTGAGCAGAATCATCCTTGTGGTATAAAAGATGTGGATGTGGCTATCAACTACGCTATAGAAGAAAAAGACGACACCTATCAAGACTTACTGGCAAGACTCTCTGCCAAACAAAAAGCATTGCTCATCGCTTTGGCCCACGCTGGTAAGAATGTCAAGCCAACAAGTGGAGAATTCATAAAGAAATACCATCTTTCATCGGCCAGTGCAGTACAAAGATGTTTGTCCGCCCTTCAGGAAAAGGATATCATCACAAACCATACTGGGAATTACTATATCTATGATTACTTCCTTTACTACTGGTTGACAAAGAACTAAAAGAAATACCGCCCGAAAGCCAACAGACGACATTCGGGCGGTATGATAAACCTGTTAGAGAATATAGTAGTTTGTCATTTCTCCTTATAAGCTGCGATGCGCTTTGCTACGTTGTCTTTGATGTTGTTGTAGAAGATGGAGTAGTCATCCTGGTGGTAGCACTGCGGTCCAGCGATCTCTACCATTTCATTGGGTATGGCTTTGGCGTTCGTCACGACCGTGCCACGGGCAAGACACACCTGCGCGTCACCGTCGATGTCGCGGATTTCAGTCTTACCAGTCTTCTCATCTCCTACGATTGAGCCAAGGTTCTCACTAGCGGGTGCATACATGATTGACTCATTTTTTACATTATGCAATTCACATAATGCAAGTTAAATAATCCAAAATAAATAATGATTCAAAATTAAATCCTTGCATCTTTTAGAAAGAATGCCTATATTTGCAGGCAAAACGCTTGATTATGAACAACCCATTTATTACAACAGGCAAAATCCCAGCAGAACTATTCTGCGATAGGAAAGAGGAATCCAAACGCCTTCTTCAAAGCCTTACTAATGGAGCAAATGTCGTCCTCATGGCACCTCGCCGTGTAGGGAAGACGCAGCTCATGTATTTCTGTTTTGACAAACATACCGTCAGCGATAATTACATAACCTTCTTTTTAGATATCTTAAAGACGTCCACTTTGCAGGAATTCACCTACGAACTAGGCAAAGCTGTCTTCAATACCCTTGCCTCACGAGGCCAGAAGATGCAGAAATTGGCACTCGCCACCATGCGGTCACTTACAGGTAACATTGGATTTGATCCTGTAACGGCCCTTCCTACCTTTGGTATAGCTATTGGCGACATTCAGAATCCCACTTACTCTTTAGAGGAGATTTTCCGAACCTTAGAAAGCGCAGGTAAAAAATGCCTTGTTGCCATTGACGAATTCCAACAAATCACTAATTATCCAGAAAAAAACATAGAGGCAGAGCTTCGTTCGCACATTCAGAAGCTGACCAATACACAGTTTATCTTCTCTGGAAGTGAGCGTCATCTGTTAGAAGAGATGTTCCGCGACTCTGCACGACCATTCTATAACAGCGCTGATATTCAGAGTTTTGAAGTCATCGAAGAGAAAAAATATACCGAGTTTGTTCAGCATCATTTTCTTGCCAACGGAAAACGGATCTCTGATGATGCCATTAGCCACGTGTATCACACCTTTGATGGTAACACATACTATAATCAGAAGACCATGCGCGAGGCTTTTGCAGAAACAGCTTCAGACGCCCTTTGTACGAAAGAGACGACAGAGCAGGTGATTAGCCAGATGGTCAGGGAAGCCAACAGGCACTACAGTGAAATCATGGCTCGCCTGACTTTACCTCAGAAAGAATTGCTATATGCCATCGCAAAAGAGCACTGGGCCCGGCAGATCACATCTGGTGCCTTCATTCGCCGACACAGTCTCAAGTCAGCCAGCAGCGTCCAGAGTTCAATTAAGAAACTGCAAGAATTCGGTTTGGTTTCATTTGACTCTGGCAACTACTACATCGCCGACCAACTGATGAGACTTTGGCTCAGAAGTATGTAATTCTTATCCTTAAGAATAAAAACGAATGCAAAGCTTTGGGATGAAAATCTGAAAATATAATGCAAATTATTTGGAAGATATGAGAAAAATGCCTATCTTTGCAGCGTCAGAACATTAGTTTTGACTACGCCGCTGAGTGCGGGGAGCAAGACTTGATCGACACTACTCCATTTTAAAGTCACCTCTCAAGGGTGGCTTTATTTTTCATATCTCTTTCGAAAAAATGTCCCAATTTCAAATATATCGTCTTCAATGATAGTTGTTTCCATATTATTTGCAAAAGTACAAAAACTTTGGGAATTAGTAGCATGATTGTCCACCTTTTTTTATTTATTGGCAAAAATCCTAAACTCCTAAACATCTAAACATTGAAAAGGGGACTCATCGCGAGCCCCCTTTCTTGTTTTTCTATGCAGCATTAGTAAGTTTCTGGAAGTGTCCTCGACCTAGTTTCTTCACGATACCTGCATCTATGAAGTCTTTGATGCGAGTGGAGGCTGTGGCATTTGATGTGTAGCCCCAGAGGGTCTTCACGTCATTGGTGGTGAACTCCATGGGCAATTGCTGGTAATACTCATTCGTCTTGTCGTAGGTGATACGAGGCTGAGCATCACGGTTCTCATTGTCGAAGTAGTCTTGCCACATCAGTCCAAACAAGGCATCCTCACATGCAAACAACACCTCAAACATCAGCGTGGCAAATTCCAAGTGCTGACGGGTAATCTTAACCGTCATCGTCTGCTGGAATTCCTCCCACGACTTCTGGGTAGAAATCACCTGCGGGATGCAGATAGCCATCACTTTGTCCTGCATACGCTTCATCATAGTCAGCGTCACCTCGTCGCCCTCATTGGCTGCTTCCTCTGCTCGCTGGGCAACCAGACGATAGACATGGGCTACAAATTTGTCCAAACCCTTGATTTCACCCTGCAGGTTATCGAATCGACGAGACCACTTCTTCATCTCGTTAGCGGCCTCCATGCTCTTGGCCTTCTACAGAGCGGACGCATCTTGAAGTTGCCAGTTGGCATGACAAACACGCTCAGACGAGTGGCCAGACCGTCACCAATATTATTTGGATTCACAAAACTCTTGAGCGCTGTGCTGGTACCCGTAGCCACCATATTCTGATGAATGGGAATGAGGCCATTCACGCTATCCTTGTTACTATAGTCCACACCGTTCATCTCGTTATGGAAGCTGTGGAGCATGATATCACGCTTCTCCTGAAAAGAGCCTGAGGCCTTTACGATTGAGAGCAACTCTGATGCAAAGATGTAGAGATGATAGTAGTAGAGCACACCCTCAGCCGTTGGCACAGCCGCATTTTGCATACGACGGTACATCACGTTGTTGGAGGTCTTCACAGGACAATCGCGCACGATGGCGGTAGGACGCTTCAGCGCCTCCTTCTTCTGCTCCTTCTGCGAGGTCTCGCGCTCGTTGATACCTTCTTTATATTGGCGTTCCAACTCACGACCCTCAGCATCAGCCTCACGCAATACCTCCATAATATACTCGTCCTGCTTCACAGCAAAACCCTTACCAGTAGCAGGGCCACCAATGACCATAGCCATTATATTCAGACGATGAGGATAGCCCTCCCAGTCCTGATACTGCGTCTTGGTGAGCAGCGTGTCGAACATACCAGCAGCAGTAATCACACCTCCGGGCTTGATTTTATCATCGTCGATATAGGCGAGCGCAGGGGCATAGCATCCCAACTGCAACTTCAACAAACGACGAGCCCAGTCGCCATAAGGCAGATGAGTCTTACTGAGACCTGCATACTCATCGATACCCGCCTTCTTCAAGGCATGATACATACGTTTGGGGATGCGCTTCTCTTCCTTAAAGGCAAGGGCAGACTTCACTGTCTGGGTGACGTTCTCGTTACGCTCGCGGATGATATCCTGCACCCACGACTGAGCACGCAGGATGGCCTCAATCATCACAGGATCTGAGTCGCAGATGTAACGCAGGTCGCTGGCCAACTCGAGCGATGTCTTATGACGCTCACCTGATTCTGGCAGATCCTGACCTACCCAGCAGTCCACGATTTTCTGCATAGACACACCCTTGTAAAGAAGTTCTGAAACCACCACCTCTTTCACTTCTGCACGCTTCACTTCCTGACTGGCTCCATCGCTGTGGCCTTGACGATACTGCTCTCCAAAGAGCTCATCATACTCAGGGTTCTCATAGCTGAACATACGCTCAGCATCATAGAAAAGGATGTCGCCAGCCTGACGTGAAGGGGCGTACGACATTCGAGAAGCGTCCTTCCCGCTCTCATCGGCTTCAAGACCGAGCTGACGAGCCAGCTCACAGGCGTTCTGAATAAGGTTACCCCACTCCTTACGGGCCATGAACACAAACTTGATGCCCTCATTAGAAGAGGTGACGAACACCAGCAGCACACCAAGCTCCCGAAGTTGCTCAATGCTCCACTTCTGGAACAGCTTGCGAGGGTCTTCCTTCAAGTGATCCACATCGAGCACGGCCAGTCCGTTCAGATGGGCTGATTTCTGCAGGCGCCACTTGCCACGTTGCATCACCTCTTTCTCTTCGCCATTTTCCTTCACCTTCACTGGCTTCTCGCACTCTGCAAAGTCGTCGGCCACGAAGATAAGCCCCTCCAGCGAATTCTTGATGCTGCTGGCTGTCTTCAAGTCGCCTTGCTTGCGGGCCTCGCGAATCTGACACACCTTGCGGTAAGTCTCAGGATTGTTAAACACTCCTTCCAGCTGCTCGGCGGTAGCAATCTGCTCCGTCATGGCTGAAAGCTTTTTTTGAATTGTAATTGTCGCCATAATTTTTGCGATTAAAATGAAACTTGACGGGCCCGTTTGGACCCGCTGAGAACTTTTCTCACCGCAAAATTAGGCATATATAAAAAGGTATAAAAATAACTGAGACCCCTATCATTTGAGGTCTCAGAAGTATCATTTTTAAGTTCAGTCGTTCAGCCGAACTATCAGTTTTAAGGCCGTTAAAAGCCCTTTCGGATAAGTATCATCTTCAGTGCCTCAGCCACTTGATACATACGTGTATAAGATGATACCCAACGCGCGCTGGCGTCTTTTGGCACCTTCTTCTCCCATGCAGTAAAAGGAAAACGGTAAATGTCCTGAGTGATGTTGCTCAGTGTGGTCATGTCGAGCTCTGCATTCACATGATCGAAATGTAGCGATTCTATCAGTTCAATGAACTCCTTATAACGGTTCTCCCTAATATTGCATACCTGAAGATCAACGAACATTCGGTACACAGCCCACCAATGGTTCTTCTGACAAAACAACTTATCGCCTTTTGCATCCTTCAAGCACATCAGTTCTTCTATAGCCATCTTTGCCTTCGAGCGCATCATGAATTCGTTCATAACAGGCTTCTCTGTTGAGTTGCCTTCTGAAGCAACATCTTTTTCTTCCTCCTTATAAGGTTTATAGGGGGTCAGACCTTTACGTTTAAACACCTCTTCCACGTAGTCGGAAAGGGTCGTGTCCTTCGTGTGAATGGAGTGTAACAATGCAGGCGTTGCCCAGCGATAAGTTTCCAGACTATTGTCAGCCTCCTCCATCAGTCCGAGCACAAACCGTAAAGTGATGGGGCGCTGGCCTAACAAGAATATATCTTCTAGTTCCATCTTAGTCCTCCTTACGCTCCAGATAGCTCTCTACTTCATCATTCAACTTATCTACAAGATATTGAATCGATTCCATTGCTGTGGTAAAATGAAATTTGTAGTGAGGGTTTATCAATAGGTATGCTCTGGCTTGGTTTACTATTTCCATCAGAACCTTTTCGCTATCGATCATCACACCACGTTTTTTATCAAACGCTCCAAGTAAAAGGACAAAACAAAGACCACTAAGGTCGCTCACCAAATGAGCAACCCCATCATCTATCGAAATCGTGAGTTGAATGGTCTGTTCGTTTTCTTTGGGAAAATCCAGTCTGATATTGCAACTTCTCATAAAACGGATAGTCTCTCCCAAATCAAAGTCCTCTGGATTACTCGATGCGAAATATTTCATGGCCATCAGATTAAACTTCAAATATGGCACAATCCTGTGATTAGTGGGACAGAGTCGGAAACATTCACACACTTCAGTGTCGTCAAGCGTATAGCCGTCAGCAGGGGCCAAAGCAGCCCCCTCAGATTTACCGTCTTCCTTACTATCATCATATACGTCGGCTATTGCATTGGCTACCACTGGATAACTATGAGTTACAATACCATATCCATCCTTCCTTTCTCCTTCAACTACAGTTAACGTACCTATCTGCTCATGGATACTACCCATAGCATCCACAATCAGCCAGCGAGGCTCGGGCAGAGGAATATAATGCGAATTTATAATTTTCATATGCGTGTTGATTTTACGGTCGGCAAAGGTACGAAGAATTTAGCAAACTACCAAAGTTTAGAAGTTTAGATATTTAGGTTTTATACTAAAATAGGATTAAAAATTAATTTTTATATTCTTATACCTATTAAATCCTAAACTCCTAAACATCTAAACAACTGAACTCCTTAGTAACTATGTATAGGATTTTCACTATTTGCTGGAAGAGGCGATTTTGCAGGCATTAATCGGTAAAATTGCTAGCATTAATGGTAAAAAATGCTAGGATTAATGGTAGCAATTGCGGGAATTAATAGTGGTGTTTTAGCCATTAAGACGAGTCCTCTAAGTTGTCTGATATTTTCAATAATCGAGGGTAAGTTGTCGCTATACGGAGATTTAAGAAATGTTAAAAACATTTGTTTTTTCTTGCAGAAATGCGGGTTTTGCGCTAACTTTGCGCCTACCATTGATCATTAAGACATTACGAACATGCGCAACTGGACTGTTATTCTGCTGCTAACGATGCTCCCCAGCCTTTCCTGGGGACAGACCCAGACTTATTACCAGTATAAAACGGACGAAGCCACCCTGGTGTTCTTCGATAAGAACCTCTCGCGTTATATCCCCCACATGATACGTATGTATCAGAACGGCAAGGCGCTTCACAAGCAGATCTGGACCACTGACTCCGTGTATCAGCCCGAGGCTCCCCTGCTGTTGCTGACAGACTGGGAAGACGACGGTAACGGTGGTGCGACGCCGTTGCCGCGTTCTCTGATCCAGATCGGTATGGCGCCGCTGAACATGGCGTATTACATCAACCCATCGAGTGAGCGATACCGTCAGCTGTTCAAGCACGAATATACGCACATCGTGATGACCGACAAGTACAACAAGAAGGACCTGAACTGGCGCCGTTTCTTCGGCACGAAGGTGGGCACCGACAACACCCAGCCCATCTCTGCCCTCTGGAGTTATCAGAGCGTGCCCCGTTGGTATGCCCCCCGTTGGTATCACGAGGGAATCGCCTGTTTCATGGAGACCTGGCTCGGCGGTGGTGTCGGACGTGCCTTAGGCGGCTACGACGAGATGTATTTCCGCAGCATCATCGACGGGGGCGAAAAGCTCTACTCAGTGGTGGGTCTGGAGACGGAAGGTTCGACGATGGATTTCCAGGTGGGTGCCAACGCCTATCTCTATGGTACCCGTTTCGTGAACTACCTCACCAAGACCTACGGCTACGAGAAGATGATCCAGTTCTATAACAGAACGGCCGACAGTCGTACTTTCTTCGCCAAACAGTTCAAGAAGGTCTATGGTCAGTCGCTCAGAAAGGTGTGGAACGACTGGAAGGTGGATGAGAAGCAGCATCAGGAGAAGAATCTGGCTACCATCCGCCAGTATCCCATCACGGAGACGAAGCCGCTGACCCAGGAGCCATTGGGTTCTGTGTCGCCGCTGGTCTATGATCCTGCCACCAACAAGGCCTACGCCGTCTCTAACGCCCCAGGCAGTTTCGCCCACATCACGGAGATCGACCTGCAGACGGGTGAGGAGAAGAAACTGCATATCATCAACGGCATCCAACTTTATGATCCTGCCTTCGTGGCACTCGACTTGAAAGGGCAACGCCTCATCTATACGACGAACAACGCGAAGATGCGCGGTCTGGAGATCTACGACATCCAGCAGAAGAAAGTGGTGAAGAAAAAGAAGTTCCAGCGCATCAACAATATCGTGTATGACAACACCCACGACTGTCTCTACGGTCTGTTCTCCAACGGTGGAACACAGTCGATTGTGCGTCTGGACCGCGACCTGGAGAATCCGGAAGTGATCTACGCCTTCCCGTTTGGTGTGAGTGTGTTCGACACAGATATCAGCCACGACGGCAAATGGCTGTCGTTCACCCGTCAGGGTGACAACGGCGAGCACACGCTCCTGTTGTTCAATACCGAGGAACTGGCTCAGGCCATCTTCAAGCCTGTGGAACTGGTCACCTGGCAAGACAGTAACTTAGGACAGTTCCGCTTCTCACTCGACGACAAGTACCTAATCGGTAGCTCCTACTATACGGGCGTTTCCAACCTCTGGCAGATCAATCTTGAGACCCGCGAGATGGAGATGCTTTCCAATACCGACATCGGTCTCTTTGCCCCATTGGAGATTACCCCCGGCCAGTTGCTGGCACTCCAGTTCAAGCGCGACGGTCTGCAACCCGTCCTGCTCTCCCGTGAGGTGGTGAAGGATGCCAATGCCGTGACGCTCTATGGTCAGCTCGCCTATGAGAACAATAAGGAGGCGATGGAACAGGTCGGTCTGCTCAGAGACTCGCTGCCCAGAATGGCCTTCGGCGATGTGTATAACAACATCACGCCTTACAACGTCTTTAAGGAGATGAAGTTCGCAGGGGCCTATCCTATCATCAGCGGTTTCACCGACACTAAAGCCTGGAACAAAATGACCCCTGTGATAGGCTATCGCTTCAACGTGAACGACCCCGTGGGTCTGAGCAGCATGAAACTGACACTCGGTCTCTCCCCCTGGAGTAATAACGACTGGAAGAACAAATTCCACATAGACTTCGAATGGAAATACTACTTCTGGACTCTCAAAGCCGCCTGGAACCATATGGACTTCTACGACCTCTTCGGTCCGACGCGAAAAAGCCGTAAGGGTTTCGTGTTGCAGTTGGCCTACGACTATACCAATACGTTAATCACACCGTATGACAATTCTTGGGGATTCTCTGTGGCAACCTACGGCGACATGGACGCACTGCCCTTGTATCAGGAGGTTGAGGTGCAAGGTGTCAGGTCGATGCAGACAGCGTCGATCTATAAAAAGTGGTCAAAGACCCGTACCTCGTTGGGTGGTGTGATGAAGGAACAGGGCTATCAGGTAGGCATTGAAGGCTATGGCTATCTGGCAGGCGGACGGTTCTATCCCTCCATAGAGGCTTCAGGTGACTTCGGCACCCTGTTGCCCATTGACAGAAACACCTCGTTCTGGCTCCGTACGGCAGCTGGCCATAACTTCGGCGATGAAGAATCGGTGTTTGGCACGACCTATTTCGGTGGTTTCCGTAATAACTACGTAGATAACAGGAACGCCTTCCAATATCGTACGACCTTGGCGATGCCTGGTACTGATATCGATGCCATCCCAGCCCACACCTTTGCCAAGGCAACGGCTGAGCTCAACCTGCGTCCCATCCGACTCAACAACTTCGGTGCGCTGTTCTGCTATCCGACCTGGATCCAGTGCTCGCTCTTCGGAACGGGACTTTCCACCTGGATTCCCAACTCAACCCACAAGATGTACTACAGCACAGGTATCCAGCTGACCACCGAACTGGTGTTCCTGAATTATCTCAAGACGACGCTGTCGCTTGGTTATGGTCATCTGTTTGCGCCTGAAGGCTTCCAAAATGGACGACATGGTAATGAATTTATGATCTCACTCAAATTATTGTAATGTTATTCGTTGCTGCCCTCCTCCCTGTTGTCATCTACATCTTTGTAGTCTATAAGATCGACAATTTCTCGCTCATCAGCGTTAAGAACCTCTTATTGCAGGTGCTGTGCGGTATGGTGACGGCACTGGCCTGCTTCGGCCTGTTCCAGTTGACAGGAGAGATGCTTGCCGATGAACACTCCGATTATATCAATCCGGTATTGGAAGAACTCGTGAAAGGCCTTCCCCTCCTGTATTTAGCCAGTCGTAAGAAGATCGTGTTCTTCATCGACAGTGTCATCTGCGGTGCTGCCGTCGGTGGTGGTTTCTCCATCCTTGAGAACATCTTCTACCTGTTGTTGGGCGATGGTATCGCAGGCATCGGCACCGTCCTGTTCCGAGGTCTGGAGGTGGCATTGATCCACATGGGTTGCAGCGCCATCGTTGCAGCTGGTCTGATGCTAGTCATCCGTCTGATTGAGCGTTCCCGTTCCCGATTAGGCCTCAAAAGGAGCGATATTGCCATGTCTGTATTTCTGTTATTGGAAGCACCTGTGCTGCACGTGTGTCACAATGCGTTCCATTTCAATCCGCTGATGCAATTCATTTTCGTCTTCGGCACCATGGGCGGGCTTCTGATGTGGACATACTTTTATGATGTCGATATGATCCACCGTTGGCTTGACAAGGGCCTTGACAAACAGCTTGCTCTACTCAATTCCATCAAGGACGGCCATTTAGACGATACACCGACAGGCGTTTTCCTGGAATCAGTCAAAGACGCCTTCCCACCCGAGGATTTTTTCGATATCATCTGCTATGTGCAATTGAATGTGGAACTCAACGTAGCGGCTAAGAGCCGAGTGATGATCCGCGAATCGGGGTTGGAGCGCGACCTTCCCCTGTCAGACGCGGAAAAGGAGCTGTTCATGGCTCAATATACAGAGTATAAGATCCTCGAAAAGAATCTTGGCAAGGCTGCCAGGATGACCATCGCACCTATCGTGAAGTTTTATCCAGCCGATCAGAAAGCCCTCGAAGACCTGAAGGCCGAATGCCAGAAGAAATGACATGACAGGAAACAGCTCCCAACAAGAGTCGTCTGCCAACAAGATGAACCTCTGGCAGTTGCTGACGAACATCATGCCGTTTGTCTTGCCTTACAGATGGCTCATCGCCATCACACTGGTGCTGACACTGATCGGTTCGCTGATGGCACAGGTGAATGCGGTGGTACTCGACCGTGCCGTAGATGCCATCAACGCCCTTATCCAGCAACCTGGCGGATTCGTGTGGCCTGAGGCTGTCAGGATCCTGACCATCATCACCATCATCTTATTAGGCAAGGAGGTGATCGGCGCACTGGTGACCTTCTTTCAGCGGTATTACGGCGAACGGATGCGTATCTTAGTGAGCCGTGACCTGTCGCTACGGGTTGTCGACAGGATCCTTTCCTTCCGCATGGCCTTCTTTACCAGTGAGGGCAACGAGACGGGTAAGTTGCAGTCAAGGATAGACCGAGGCATCATGAGCCTCAGCAACACGGTGAACAACTTCTTCATCGAGATTCTGCCGCTCTTCACGAGTGCCGTCCTCGCCCTAGTACTGATGTTTGCTGCCAATGTCTATGTGGGTCTGGTAGCACTTTGTATCGTACCACTCTATTTCTGGGTGACTTATATCCAGGCCTCCCGCATGAAAGGCGGTCGCCGAGGTATCTTCGGCGGGCATCAGGCTGTGAGTCAGGGTATTCTGAACATCATCGAGAGCATCACTGTCATCAAGTCGTTCAACCGTGAGAAGATAGAGGCCGACCGTCAGGCAGGCATCCAGCGTACGATGACCGACCTGCAGTTGAACACCCGCAAACAGGCTTACCTGTTCAATGGCTTGAAGAGTTTCCTGGAACAGATAGGTACCGTACTCATTATCATCCTGACGGCTTATCTGGTACTGATAGATTACCCAGGTATGTCGATTGGTAAGATCATGTATCACGTGATGCTCTTCGCCAATGTCAGCGCCCCCATCCGACAACTGCACCGTATCTATGACGATATGAACGACGCCCTGATCTACGCCGAAGGCTTCTTCGGTATCCTTCAGGCCGACGAGGAGGTGGAGACCACTGGGCAGCATCAGCCAGAGAAGGTGACAGGCAACTTCGAGCTACAAGACGTGAACTTCACATATAGCAACGGCACCAAGGCACTCCACGATGTGTCGATGCGTATCGAAAGCGGTAAGATTACGGCACTGGTAGGTCTCAGCGGTGCAGGCAAGAGCACCATTGTGAACCTGCTCGACAAGTTTTATGAGCCTCAGGAGGGTTCTATCCGTTTGGATGGTGTGCCCTTGCATGAGTGGGATACCGAATGGCTGCGTGAGAACATCGGCTTGGTGCTCCAGAAAAATCACATTTTCGACGGTTCCATCGAGGAAAATATCAAATACGGCAACCCTCAGGCCACCCACGACGATGTGGTGCACGCTGCCCAACAAGCCTATATCTACGATCAGATCATGCAACTGCCTCATGGCTTCGAGACCGCAGCCCTACAACTCAGTGGTGGTCAGCAACAGCGCATCGCCATCGCCCGTATGTTCATCAAGAACCCGCCCATCATCTTCCTTGATGAGCCGACGGCAAGTCTCGATGCCATCGCCACCGAACAGATCAAGGCGAGCATCGATGCCATCAAACAGGGACGCACAGTCATCATTATCTCCCATAACATCGGGCAGATCATCGATGCCGATCAGATCTATGTGCTCCAGCAGGGACGTGTCGTACAGTCGGGGACGCCTCAGGAGGTGTATCGTCAGGGCGGACTTTACAAAGACATCTTCGATGCCAGCGCCCGCAGTATGAATGTCGATAAAATCGCCAGTACCATCGGATAAAACAGCCATGATCATCCTGATTACCATCTTAGTATATTTCGCCATCCTCTTCGGTATCAGCCATCTCACGAGCAAACATGCTGATAACAGCACCTTCTATCGGGCAAACCGACGGGCACCATGGTATATGGTGGCTTTCGGCATGATCGGCGCTTCCATCTCTGGTGTCACTTTCGTCTCTGTGCCAGGCATGGTGCTCACGTCGCAGATGACTTATCTGCAGATGTGTCTCGGTTTCATCGGGGGTTATCTGGTGATTGCCTTCGTATTATTGCCGCTCTACTACCGTCTGAACCTCACGAGCATCTACACCTATCTGGGACAGCGGTTGGGAGCGCGTTCCTATCTGACAGGAGCCAGTTTCTTCCTGCTGTCGAAGATGACAGGTGCGGCAGTCAGATTCTATGTGGTCTGCATCATCCTGCAACAATTTGTCTTTGCCCCTGCCGGCATCCCCTTTGAGGTGAATGTCATCATGATGGTGCTGCTCATCTGGCTCTACACCCGTCGTGGCGGCATCGCTACACTGGTGTTTACGGATTCTTTCCAGACCCTCTGCCTGTTCATGGCTCTCATCCTGATTATCCTTTCCGTCATCAGCCAGATGCATCTGTCTGTCAGTGAGGCGATAACGACTATTGCCAACAGTGAGATGAGTCGCATCTTCGTGTTAGATGACTGGGTGTCGCCACACAACTTCTGGAAGCAGTTCCTGAGTGGTGTCTTTGTAGCCATCGTGATGACAGGACTGGATCAGGATATGATGCAGAAGAACCTGACCTGCAAGACGTTACGCGATGCGCAGAAAGATATGTGCAGCTATGGAATGGCCTTTGTACCTGCCAACCTGCTGTTTCTATCCCTTGGCATACTGCTGGCCATCCTGGCAGGTGGCGAGGTGCCTTTGAAGGGTGACGCCCTTCTTCCCAACTATATACAGTCTTGTTCTGGTCTCTCACCACTTACTGCTCACCTTCTACCACTCTTCTTCGCCATCGGTATTGTGGCAGCTTCGTTCTCCAGCGCTGACTCTGCCCTTACCTCCCTGACGACCTGTTTCTGCGTAGATATCTGTCGGAAGCCTGATAATGAAGCACTTAGAAAGAGAACGCATATCGTCATGTGTGGCTTCTTCATGATGTTTATCCTGTTGTTCCGTCAGCTTAACTCCACCTCACTGATTGACGCTATCTATATTTTGGCCAGCTATACTTATGGTCCGTTGCTGGGACTATTTTCCTTTGGGCTCTTCACGAAGAGACAGCCCAATGACCGTCTGGTGCCTTATATTTGCATCGCCTCACCCCTGCTCTGCTTTGCACTTGACAGGATGGCCCAGCATGTTTGGGACTACCATTTTGGTTATGAATTGCTGATGCTCAATGGATTGTTGACGTTTGTGGGGCTTCATACCTTTGAGACTACGTCTCGAAGATACTCACGCTCGGAAAAACCCAAATAAATTTGGTTTTTCGCTCACTTATTCGTACCTTTGCACCCAAAATTTGAAAAAGATGAATATTGAAGCATTGATCAGCAAGGCTGCACAAGAGGCCGTAAAGGCGCTCTATGGCATGGACGCCACAGAGAAGATGGTGCAGCTGCAGAAGACGAGAAGTGAGTTTGAGGGAAATCTGACACTCGTGGTATTCCCCTTTGTAAAGGCCGCCAAGAAGAGTCCCGAGCAGACGGCTCAGGAGATTGGCGAATACCTGACAGCCAACTGTCCGGCTGTGGAGAAGTTTAATGTGGTAAAGGGTTTCCTGAACCTGAGCATTGGCGACGGTGCCTGGCTGGAACTGCTCAAGGCCATCGACGCCGACGAGCATTTTGGTATGAAGCAGGCCACAGAAGACTCACCCCTCGTGATGATCGAATACTCTTCACCCAACACCAACAAACCACTTCACCTCGGTCATGTGCGTAACAACCTGTTAGGCTGGTCGTTAGCTCAGATCATGGAAGCCAATGGCAACAAGGTGGTGAAGACCAACATCGTGAACGACCGTGGTATCCACATCTGCAAATCGATGCTGGCGTGGTTGAAGTACGGCCATGGTGAGACACCCGAATCTTCTGGCAAGAAAGGCGACCATCTGATCGGTGACTACTACGTGGCTTTCGACAAGCATTATCGCGATGAAATCAAGGATTTAGTGGCTCAGGGCATGGATGAAGAGAAGGCCAAGCAGGAGGCTCCGTTGATTAAAGAAGCCCATGAGATGCTCGTGAAATGGGAGCAGAACGACCCTGAGGTACGTGCCTTGTGGGAGAAGATGAACAACTGGGTGTATGCCGGCTTCGACGAAACCTACAAAAAACTGGGTGTAGGCTTTGATAAGATCTATTATGAGAGTCAGACCTACCTGAAGGGTAAGGCCAAGGTAGAGGAAGGTCTTGCCAAAGGACTCTTCGAGCGCCACGAGGACAACAGCGTATGGGCAGACCTCACCAACGAGGGACTGGACCAGAAACTGCTGCTGCGCTCTGATGGAACCAGCGTTTATATGACACAGGATATCGGTACGGCCGAGATGCGTTTCCAAGATTACCCCATCGACAAGATGATCTACGTCGTGGGTAATGAGCAGAACTATCACTTCCAGGTGCTCTCCATCTTGTTAGACCGCTTAGGATTCAAATGGGGTAAGGAACTGGTGCACTTCTCCTATGGTATGGTGGAACTGCCAAACGGTAAGATGAAGAGCCGTGAGGGAACCGTTGTCGATGCCGACGACCTGATGGAACTGATGGTCAGCGACGCTCTGAAAACCTCGATGGAATTGGGAAAATTCGACGATATGAGTGAGGAAGAGCGCAACGAGATTGCCCGCATCGTGGGTATGGGTGCTTTGAAGTATTTCATCCTGAAAGTCGATGCCCGTAAGAACATGCTCTTCAACCCTGAGGAAAGTATCGATTTCAACGGTAATACAGGTCCTTTCATCCAATATACCTACGCCCGTATCCGTAGCATCCTGCGCAAAGCAGAGGCAGAAAACCTCACGCCTGCCATTGCGCCCGTTGCATTGGCAGAGAAGGAAGTGGAACTGGTGCAGAAGATGAACGAGTTTGGTGCTGCCGTCGAGCAAGCCGGCAAGGACTATTCACCCAGTGGTATCGCTAACTACTGTTACGAACTGACGAAGGTGTTCAACCAATTTTATCACGATTACTCAATCTTGAACGAGGCAGATGCCGACAAGAAAGCCGTCCGTCTGATGCTGGCTAAGAATGTCGCCAAGATCATCAAGAACGGCATGGGTCTCCTCGGTATCGAAGTTCCTGAGAGAATGTGATTTAGCAACGGACTACAGGACAAAAGGACTATATGCAGAATCCGCCAGATTACAGACATGACA
>Ga0265300_10000479_pt1 | contig 41788 bp, 59 predicted proteins | sample AusTroGonzalo_MG_FD_193482 | JGI IMG/M metagenome (GOLD analysis project Ga0265300, IMG submission 193482) | Bovine rumen microbial communities from tropical cattle in Woodstock, Queensland, Australia - Gonzalo_03 | ecosystem: Host-associated > Mammals > Digestive system > Stomach > Rumen ... | reverse complement strand
ACAACCAAATTGAGTACAGGCGGTTATCAGAGTTGAAACCGAACCCGAAAAACCCGCGCAAATCAACCAAAGAAGCGGTTGAAAAGTTGGCGGAATCAATCAAAAGCAATCCCACATTCTTTGAAGCACGCCCCATCCTGTTAAGTGACAGGACGGGCGAATTGGTTATAATAGGCGGCGAACGCCGTTCGGAAGCGGCCAAATTGCTGGGATTGACATTCGTTCCCACAATCCTTTTGCACGGGTTGGATGAAGCGGCGGAAGATGAAATACTGATAAAGGACAACACCCACGCGGGCGTTTGGGATGAACAGAAGTTACAGGCGTGGGGAAAGGAACAATTACAGGATTGGAACGTTGAGGGCGTAAAATGGGCGAAAGAACAACCCCAAGTGAAAGAAGATGATTTTGACCCCGACAAAAAAGTAAAATCGCGTGTCAAGTTCGGCGACATTTGGCAATTAGGCCGACATCGTTTGATGTGTGGCGATAGCACAAAACGCGCTGATGTTGAGCAACTTACGGGGGGGGTATATTTGATATTTCCATAACCGACCCGCCATACGGGATTTCTATTGTGAAAACAAAAGGAAAGATTGGCGGCGATAAACCCGCAACATTTGGAAAACTGACAAACGAATGGAACAACAAAAAGCAATTCGGAAAAGTTGTTGGCGAGGGAATCGGCGTTGTTGAAGCGAATGTATATCACGAAATAAAAGGCGATAAAACAATTGAAACCGCAAAAAAGAGTTTTGAAATAATGAAAGATATTACCCGACATCAAATAATATTCGGTGGCAACTATTTCACGGAATTTTTGCCGCCAAAGGCTTGTTGGGTTGTTTGGGATAAAGTAAACGGCGATTCAGTCTTTGCGGATTGTGAATTGGCGTGGACATCATTTAATAAAGGCGCAAAATTGTTTCCGTGGTTATGGAACGGAATGGCAAGACAGGGCGACAGAAAAACAGAGGGCGTGAAAAGAATACATCCGACACAAAAACCCGTTGGATTGTTTGTTAAGATAATAAACGAATTTACGCAAACAGGGCAAACAATATTGGATTTGTTTGCGGGTTCCGGGCCGATTGTCATTGCCGCCGAACAAACGGAACGTGTTGCGTATATGATGGAATATGAACCGTTTTATTGCGATGTGATAATTGACCGTTGGGAACAATTTACAGGACAAAAAGCGAAAAAGATAAATTGATATGGCAAAGTACAATCCCAAAATAGTGCGTTTAATTTGTCAACATATTGAACAGGGCGAAACAAACGAACACGCGGCGCAATTAGTAGGTATATCAAAACAAACGTTTTACGATTGGTTGAATACAAAAATTGACTTTTCTGACGCGGTTAAAAAGGCCAAAGAGGAATACCAAAAATGGTTACACAATGACATATTGGCCGATGCGGAACGTTCATTGAAAGTTTTGATAAACGGAACGGAATACGAGGAAATCAAAACGGAATACGAAAACGGTCCGGACGGCAACCCGCGCATCAAAAAGCAATCGCGTACAACCAAAAAGATTCTGCCTAACCCAACAGCGGTTATATTTGCACTGTGCAATCGTGATCCGGAACATTGGCAAAACAGGATTTCGCAAGATGTCAACGGTAAGATAGACGTTGAACAGAAGGGTTCAGGAATATCTTTATCAAACGTACCTGATTCGTTACTTGCGCAAGTCATTGAAGCAATCAACGGTAAATGATGGATGCGATCCAAATAACAAGGATGCTGACCGAACACCCGGAGTTGTTTTTGCAGGAGGGCGCGAGGAGGAAATTACTGTGGTTTGCTCAATACATGGACAACAAGTTCCAAGCGACACCGTTTCACAGATCGTATTACCGTGTGTTGGATTTGTTTGCAAAAAGAAAGATCCAAAACCTTATAATTCAGGCACCGCCTCAACATGGCAAGTCACAGGGTTCAAGTCGTTTTTTGCCTGCAATGATGCTTGGGAAACACCCGGATTTGAGAGTTGCAATTTGTTCATACGCAGCAACGATCGCCAAGGATTTTAACAGAGACGTTCAACGCCTGATTGATTCGGAAGAATATCGTTTAATATTCCCGGATACGCAGTTGAATGGTTCTAACGTCGTTACAATCTCCAACAATTATTTACGGAATTCGGACGTGTTCGAAATCGTAGGACATACCGGATCGTTACGCGTTGTTGGCCGTGGCGGTTCTTTGACATCAAAGACCGTTGACGTGATGATATTTGATGATTTGTACAAAGACGCATCCGAAGCCAATTCCCCGCAAATCAGACAAACGGCATGGGATTGGTACACGAAAGTTGCGCGAACACGTTTGCACAACGATTCGCAACAATTGATTGTTTTTACACGTTGGCATCCCGACGATATTATAGGCAAGATCATCGAGACTGAGAATGTTATATTTGCCGAAAAGTGGTCGGATTTCGATAATGTTCCGGATAAAGATTGGATTTTGGTCAACTTCGAGGCAATCAAGACGGGAAATCCAACAGAAATTGACGATCGTCAACCGGGCGTTGCATTATGGCCATCCCGGCATTCATTGGACCGTTTGACGGCACAAAAACAATTGGACCCTGTCGGTTTCCAGTGCCTATACCAAGGCGATCCCGGCAATGCTGAAGGCAAGTTATACCAACCATTCAAAACATGGGTAGAAAAATCGGATTGGGGTCAATATATTCGGTCTGGATGTTATGTTGATGTCGCGGATGAGGGTGACGATTTTTTGTTTGCTGCATCGTATGACATTTATCGTTCGGAAAACCAGATATGGAACGAGGCAAAACACCGGATGGAGCCTTTGTTGTTTGCTTTGGTTACTGACATTGAGTTTACCGACGAATCCACGGATGTTACGACTGTGACAGTTCCTCGACTGATAAACACCAACAACGTTCAGAAGGCGTGGATAGAATCCAACAACGGCGGATCCCAGTTTGAGAAGGTTATAAAAAAGAAAGTACGGGCGTTGACTGTCGCGTTTTACCAGAGCAACAACAAGGAATCAAGGATAGTAACTAATGCGCCGTTTGTCAACCAACATATCATCATGCCGTTCGGTTGGGAGACAAGATACAAGAAGTTCCACGATCACATAACGTCTTTTTTGCGGAAATTCGATGCAAACACGCATGATGATGACGCGGACGGGTTGACCGGGATTTATGAAAAGGAGATTGCGGACGGCAATGCCAAACCGTACAATGCAACGACGAGGGGTATCCGGGTTCATTGATATTTGCTAATTTTTCAATAATTGGCAAGAAACTTTTCATTATACGGAGTTTGGGAAAGAATTTGAACAATTACACATTTTTCAAAAAAAACCGATTTAACGCGGTTTTTAAAAAAAATAACTATATTTGCATCCGAAAGCGGCCAAGGGTAAGCCGTCATTATTAACAATTAAAACATTAAAACCTATGTCACTTATTTGTCAATGCCCGGCCGCCGCAGCAATTTCGACCATTCCTGTTGTCACTTGCCCGGAAAATTTCGGCCAAATTCAGAAAGTTGCGTTCCAGCGTTTACGCAAGGCAGACGGAACGCGTAATTCAATCACAGGTTCGACAGGGACGCCAGCCGTGGACAATATTGCGCTGAAAGCAACTTGGACCGCACTGCTGACCGCTGCCGATGGATCAAAGGTTGTAGTTTCCCCGTACATCAACGCCCCGGCTGATTCCGGTGGTGACGCCCGCCGTACCGGTGGAGGTAACGACGATCTTGGAGGCATTTCCCAAGTTCTGGGAGGCAACCCCGTTCAATTCGACGGTTCGTTGCGTTCCGTTCCGCAGTCCGTCATTAAGGTAATCAAGGAATTGCAGTGCGAAGCCGCCGCCGGTAACCTTGGCGTGTTCCTGTTCGATGAAAACGGGAAAATCCAAGCCGTTAAGGACCCCGTTGCCGCAAGCACTTACTATCCCATTCCTATTCGTTCACTGTTCGTGGGTTCACTGATCCACGGCAATTTCGACGCCAAGGATTCGAACTCGATTTCGTGGATGTACCCGGACAACTATTCCGACGATCTGGCCATTGTCGCACCGTCCGACTTCAACCCGTTGACTGACTTAATTCCCGCATGACATGAACGCCAAGACTACAACGGTAACGTTGGAAGCGAATGGCGTTACCCGGGAATTTGAGTTGTCCCATGCCGAAAGGCTTTTAATCATGCCGAATAACGGCGGATGGCATTTGCCAGAAAACAGTAAATTCGAATTTGTGAACAATGGGTTACGACGTCGCCAAGATAAGAATGAAAATCGCGCAAAATAAGCGTTCCGCCACATTGAGCCGTGCGAAACTGCACCAGATGCGTATCAAGTTCCACACGGTCAAGCGCGTTACGACTTTCAATGCTCCGTACATTTCTTTGCCATTGACCCAGTTTTTGGCAATGGTCGAAAACATCTTGCCGCATGATAAGTTTGTTCTGTTCAAAGCTCTTTTCCGTTATCCAATCAAGACGAATGAGATAACGGAAATTTGCTTTGACAAACTGAGCCGTATTTTTGACGGTCGTAACCCTGCGTTCAATTACCAGTTCATCAATTCGGCCCAACGTGACGATTGGGAACAGTACAGGATAACGAAGTTGAACGAGCCTGAAGTTTGGGCGACCAAGGGTTGGGAGTTCTTCAAGTCAGAAATCAATTCAGTATTGATCGTTGACGTTCCGCGTGAGCAGAAAACTGAATTGCCGGAGCCGTATTTCTACTGGTTGCCGATCGACGATGTGATCACTTACAAGGCAGACGCAACGACTGGACAGATGGATTATATTGTTTTCCGCCGCCGTGATGAAATCGTTGTGTTGGACGATGAAACGTACCGCGTATGGGATGACAAGAAGCACACCGGACAAATTGAGGGTATGCCGAAGATAGAAGCACCGCACGACCTTGGTTATTGCCCGGCCCGTTTCTTCTGGAACGAGCCGATTTCGCTTGATGAACCAGATGTAAAGGCTTCCCCGTTATCGGCTGAACTTGAATCGCTGGATTGGTTTGAGTTCTTCCACATTTCGAAACGTCAATTGGACCTCATGGGCGCTTATCCTATCCTTTCCGGTTACGAACAAAGTTGTGATTTCACGAATGCGGAAAATGGCGACTATTGCGACGGTGGTTTTCTCCGAGACAAACAAGGCCATTACCGGTTGGACATGGCCGGTTTGTTGTTGCGCTGTCCGAAATGCGGAAACAAACGTATCATCGGGGCCGGATCATTTGTTGAAATCCCGGTTCCGAACACTGATGAGAACCAACCGGATTTGAGAAACCCGGTCCAAATTCTGAATGTTGACCGAAAAGCATTGGATTACAATGTTGAGGAACAAAAGCGTTTGCGCGAGGAAATCATTACGGCCGTCGTCGGTCAAGAGGAAATCGTTACCAATCGCGATGCATTCAACGAACAACAGGTGCAAGCCAATTTCGAATCGGTTACAACGGTACTGATGCGAGTTAAAAAGGGATTTGAAGCCGCCCAACAGTGGGTCGATTCAACCATTTGCAAATTGCGTTACGGCCGTTATTTCATTTCAGCGAACATCAATTACGGAACAGAGTTCTATTTGTATTCGGCCGATGAATTGCGCAAGCGTTATAAGGCGGCCAAGGATTCCGGCGCATCCGAAGCCGAGTTGGACATGATGCAACGCCAGATCATCGAAACCGAATACAGGAATGATCCAATGCAATTGCGCCGCATGTTGCTATTGGCAGAACTTGAACCGTTGCGTCACATGTCGCGTCAAGAGGTGTCCGAATTGTTTGCGAAAAACCTTGTTTCTGAACAGGACTTGCGTATTAAATTAAACTTTCCTAATTTTGTGCGCCGGTTCGAACGCGAAAACACAAACATTTTGGACTTTGGCGAAGCGATACCGTACACAAGAAAGATTGAAACAATTATGGCCGAATTTCGGAAATATGCCGATGAACAGAAACCGGAACCGGCACAAGTTTAACAATAAATTAAAAACGTATGATTACAAAAGACGGGCGCGACACCCCAATTGAAAAACTGACGCCGGAAAATTACATTGTTCCGAGGGGAGAGGAACAAGTTTACCACGCCGTTATCGAGGTTGTGCAATATAACCAAAAGACGGGCGAACGCGTTTCGAAACCGCGTGTCCAGAAGTTTGGTAAAAAGATGTTCGAAACCCATGTTTTGAACAGTTTGCGCAAACAGGGTTACACCGTTACGATTTTGCACGATCCCAACAAATGGAAAGGAGCAACAGGAAAAGGCAGCCAAGTCAAAAGCAGAACAGGAGGCAGCCAAGACAAAGAGGAACAAGAAAAGTTCAATGCCGCCGTTGCTGCCGCCGTTGCTGCCGAACTTGCAAAGCGCGAACAGGCTGAAAAACCGGACACCGAATCCGAACAGGTACCAGAGTTGGAAACCGAATCCGAACAGGAACAGTCCCCCAAAAGACCCGGACGCCGCGCCAAAAACGAATAACGTTGCCGGGCGATTAAAGTAAATTGACAAACCCAAAATTCAAGGAGAAAGAATTATGGCACTAACAACCGAATTATTGAACGCCAACGCATCAACAGCCGCGTTGACTGATGAACAGAAAAACGCAATTGTCGAAATGTCCAGAAACGACGAAACGGCCGTTATTGGGCAAAAGACCGGTGAGATTTACGGCGGTCTGGACGCTGACATTTTGGCGGCCTCTGGAATCGCCAAGAATGGCACCGAAAAAACCTATGATTACGCCAAACGTGTTATTGGCGAGATCAAGGGCCAAGCGGGTAACGCCGCCGAACTGCAAAACAAGGTTTCCGAATTGGAAAAAGAGAAAACCCGTTTGGAAGGCGTGATTTCAAAAGGTGGCTCGGATGCTGAAACAAAACGCCAACTTGATCAAACAAAGGCTGATTTGGCCAATGTTACAAAGCAATACACCGAATTGAAAACCGAATTTGACAAAGCAAAAACGGATCATGCCAAAGAATTGTTTGGTTTGAGAATCGACGGCGAGTTTGCAAAGGCCACATCCGGAATCAAGTTCAAGGCAGATTTGCCCGCATCCGTAACGTCTGTTCTTATGCAACAGGCTATCGCCAAGGTAAAGGGAATGAACCCCGAATATATTGACGACGGCAACGGTGGGAAAGTTTTGGCATTCATGGAAAACGGTACGCCGAAACGCAACCCGGAAAACAACTTGCGTCCGTTCACGGCCGCCGAACTGATTGCCGCCGAACTCAAAACGATGGGAGTTTTGGAAGATGGCCGCAGACAGACCGGGGCCGGGACACAAGGTGGCCAAGGCGGAAACGGAGGCGGATCAAAGACCGTTGACATTTCCGGTGCAAGGACACAAGACCAAGCGCACGAAATCATTGCAAAACAACTGATGGAACGCGGATTGGTCAACGGTTCCAAGGAATTTGAGGAAGCAATGGCGGCCGCGTGGAAAGAGAACCGCGATGTGTTAAAGGCATTGCCGATCAAATAAAGAAAACAATCAACACCGGGTAAAGGGTCAATCCGGCAAAATATTAACAATTAAAAACATTACTCATTATGTCACTTATCGCAACACGATTGCAGAACTGGCGTGTCGAGAACCCGGAATTTGACCGTAATATGGCCCGCCCGTTAGAGTATGGCGCACTGGACTTCTTCATCGAACAGACCAACGCCGCCAATTCGATCATCAACCCAAACTTGCGCGACCGTGCTTTTGAATCCATTGGCAACACCGTGCAGATCCCCGTCATCAACTACGATGGCGATGTCACTGTTTCCAACGTCCGTTCTTGTGTTATTGCCGACGATGAAAACACGTCCGCATTATACACCGTCAATTGGGTAACGCTTGCCGTCGGTTTCACGATGGTTCCTCAACTCTACCGTAACAACGAAATTTCCTACGAACACGACTTTGCCCGCAAGATGGAAAAGGTTTGCCGCGCCCTTGCTACTGCAATGGACATCCAAGCCATCGCCGCACTTGAAGCAAACAAAACCCAAGTGTTCAAGGATTCGTTGTATTACACCGTAACCGCCAACTCCGTGCAGGTGCCGTGGAATGCCCGAATGGAATTTCTGGCCGACATGAACGCAATGCAGCGTGCAAACGCTTATCCGGAAATGCTGCATGTCATTGGTGGTGCCGGGTTCGATTCACTTGTTCGCAAGATGGCCGAACACGACATCTACAATGATGTCAACAAGCGCATGGAGTACGACAACAAGGTGTTCCATTACACCAGCAACATCGTCAACGAGGCCGGCAAGTTCGCTACCGGTTACGTCGTTGCCGACGGAAACGTTGGTGTATTGACCCGCGTTGATCGCGAGGCTTTGAGCCGCACCCGTGCCAACTTCCACGAATGGGATGTGGTGCGTCTGCCGTACATTGATCTCCCGGTCGGTTCGCACTACTACACCGCAGTTGGCGACCAGTCCGGTATCGCCGGTGCTGCATCCGCAGACATGACTTGCAACGTCAAGGAGTACTTCGGTTTTTCGGTTGACATCGCGTTCCTCGTTGCTTACAACAGCAATCCGGAAACGGTTGCCAACCCAATCATCAAAATTGAGGTTGCAACTCCCGGCACCGCCAATCCGTTTGCCCAACCGGTTGAAGTCGTGAATGGGGAGGATAACCCTGTAATGACGCAAGCCGTTCAGGGTTAGCCTTCTAATCCATAATCAATTGTTCGCGGGGACGGGTAACAACAACCCCGTCCCCGTTTTTCGTTCAGAAAATTAACGCATAACAAAAACGTGTAAAAAAAAACGGGAATCTTTAACATGATACGTTTGCAAGAAATTCAAAAGGAAATTGCACACGTTGTCGGTTGGCAACAATCATATAATCCGGTTACAACCATTGATTCGTCATTGACTGAATCGGAAAGCGGGTTGACGTTCCAAGGTGCGCACCCGCTTTGTACGCTTGAAAACGTGCGTTCGGTTATGCCAGACGATTACATGTACCAATATCCGGAATGGAATATGATTTTGACATATAAAGTTGGAACAAAGGTGCGACACAATGGTTTGATTTGGATTGCAAACCAAGAAAACACTAATGTCGAACCCGTGCCAAATGACTTTAACCAAGATTTCAACAACGACTTTGGACAACAGGCCGCGGGTGCGTGGGTAAAATATAACATTCTTTCCGATTTCTTGCGCAATTTGACAATTCAAGGAATAAACACCGCCGTACAAATGTTTATCCAAGAAAAGCAATTGCAACAGGAAACGAGGAACTTGTTGGAACGTCGCACGTTCTTTGATGGTGCAGCACGGTTGCAGGCCACAATCGATCCTTCCGGAAAGATAGTCGGTTTTGAGATCGTACCGGTCCGTTCCATGGGAGTAACGACGAAGATTGAAAGAATCGGTTTGCAAATGGTAGGGGCTACTGGCAAGGTCAAGCTGTATTTGTTCCATTCATCGCAAGTCGCGCCAATGCGAACTATTGAATTGGATTTCACGAATACAAATGGAGGTTTCCAATGGTTCACGCCTTCGGAGCCGATCTATCTTCCGTACATACCTGGGACAGATGGCGATGGAAATGATTCTGGTGGAGCATGGTTCCTGTGTTACAATCAGAATGAATTGCCGTTGGGGATGCAAGCATTGAATGTGTCAAAGGATTGGTCCGTTGAACCATGCCAGACGTGTCTTGGCGGTTCGATAGAATCATGGCGACAAATGACAAAGTATTTGCAGGTATCCCCGTTCGGCATCAATGCGCCGGCTGACTTTACGGAGTACCCTGAAATGTTCGACATCGGACAACTTGGATATACCAATACGATGAATTACGGTATGAATGTTGAGATTTCGGTGGGATGCGACCTTACCGATTTCATCATTTCACAACGTCAGATTTTCGCAACGGTAATCCAAAAGCAGGTAGCGGCCAATGTTTTGAGAACGATTGCTATGAACCCGGACGTTCGCGTTAACCGGAACCAAGTGAACGTGACGCGCGACGAACTGTTGTACGAATTGGACGGCGCACCACAAGGGCGTGCAAGCGGGTTGGGTTACGAACTAAAACAGGCATACCGGGCGTTATCCTTTGACACCCGCGGATTGGACCGTATTTGTTTGCAATGCAACAACCACGGTGTCAAATATCGCACGGTGTGATTAAAATTGTAAAAAACGGCGAATGACGGGCGTTTGGAAAATAAATAATATTTCGCTATTCCCTTATGACAAACGCCCGGAAACGCCCAAAAAAACGTTAAAAAATGGGAATATTGAATGACCTACGGACACGCGTCGCAAATGTCAATGACGGCTTGCAGACAGGCGAACTTGTACGCAATACCGTTATAAGGCACCCGGAAGACATAATGGAGTTGCAAAAACAACAATTGTTTTCCGGATTGGCATCCAACGGTCAAGACATACGCCCATATTATAGCGAGGATTTGAAGCCAACCGGATATTTTAAGAGTGTCGAATCGGCACGGCGTTATTCCGCTTGGAAACAATCCGGGATAAGTTACCCGTTTGCGGCAAACCGCAATCCGGATGCGCCCAACCTTTACATCAACGGGCGTTTCCATGACGAATTGGGCGTTCAATTCGACGCCCAGACCGTCGGGGTTGTTGGGACAACAAGTTATGCAAAAGAGATTATCGGCAAATATGGCATTCGGACGTTTGGTTTGATGATGTCAAATTGGATAGTTGTTTTCGTCGAACGGGGTGCGTATAATGAATTGATGCACGATATAAGAACGCGACTTTATGGCAACTAATGCACCGATAATTCCCAATCCGGTAATGTTGGATGAAATAATTGGCGAAATCCAAACCGGTTTGATTGAAAACATAACATGGTTGGATGCGGCGTTTGGACGTTCGCAAAGACTTTCAAAGAATATAAACGGGAAACGGGTGATTACCCCAAACGTCTATTGCGGCGGGTGGAACGGCCACGGCCCCAATGATTACATCGAGGTTTCGCCGGATTCAAAGATTGGCAATTTCTCGTTCTTTGAAATCGACGATCCACAAACCATCGACCCGGGCGTGTGGGCGCGTGAAATGCACTCACCATTTGGATTGATATTCTGGTTTGATCTTACACGGGTTTACAATTCGGAAACAAACAGAAACACGGAAAAGTTGAAAGCAGACATCTTGCATGTGTTAAACGGCCGGGCCGGTTGGAGGTTGCACAATGGCCGGATCACGATTAACCGAATTTATGAGCGTGCCGAAAACATTTACCGTGGTTATTCTTTGAGTGAAATTGACAATCAATTTTTAATGCACCCGTATTATGGTATGCGATTTGATGGGGTTTTGGAATATCCGGAATTATGTGTACGATAATCGAATTTGTATGTTGGGTTGCGGTAATTGGTTTAACGGCCGCATTCCTGTTGGCATTGGCCGCAAAATGGAATTGGCTTGAATGGTTGCAGGTCCACGCTCCGAATGACTTTTTGTATAAACTTTTCACTTGTAAATTTTGTTGTTCATGGTGGATGTGCGTCGCAATTTCATTATCTTTGTGCGTTGCAACACATGATTGGTTTCTGATGTTTGCACCCTTTTGTTCAACATTAATCGCACGGGAATTATGGTAACGGCCCAGATAGGAAAACACAAAGTCGAGTTTTACGACACGATCGAGGAATTGCCGATTGTGCGTTTCCACAAGTACCAGAAGTTGTTGTTGGTCGATGCCGGCGTTGGTTCAGATATGGCCGCATTTGACCAACGCTTGTTAAGGGTCCGCGAATTCATTGCGGCCAACAAACATGAACAGGCGCAACAGGAATTGGAAAACTTGCGGCAATGTGTTTTCTTTATACAAAACGGGTTGGAACCAAAACACCGGGCGTTCGCGGTATTGGTTACAAGATTGGACGGCAAGGATTGTTCGGACATTGGCGACGATGCGTTGGCCGCCATTACTGAAACGTTGAACGACGTACCGGAAAAAGAATTGACCGCCCAATTGGAAGCGGTCAAAAAAAAAATTGACGGGGAATTGATGTTGTATTTTCCGGCCCTGTTCAATGATTCCGAAGTGAAAGAATACTACGACATTCTGAAAAAGCGCACGTTGGAAATCTTGAAAGGAATAGTTGCCGGCGAAAAGGACCCCGGCGCATCACAGATTGTTTCGAAGTTGACCAATGCGCTAATTACCTATTCAAACCCGAAGTTGTTTACGGGTTCCGACGGTGTGGAGATACAGTTTGAAAGACAATTCGAAAATCTTTGCTTGGTGTTGTCGGAGCAATTGCACGTCGAACCGAAGAAATACACGGTTTTGGAATTTTACAACGCGTTTGATTTCGTAAAGGAAAGGGCAAAACAGGCAGAAAGGGCGCAAAAACGGCCCAATATGAAACGATGATGTGTTGGGATATATAATTTATCATTTGACAAACGAAATGCCGTTATATGGCTTTTTTTAAAAAAATAACAAGATGGACAACCCGAACCCAATTTATTACCGCGATTTAATAACTCCGGACGATTCAATTAAAAATCTGATTGCGCAATTGGATGAATTGATCGCAAAGTATGAAGCCGCAAAACAAAAGATTCAAGGCGCGGCGGCTGATGCGGCTAAAAGTATGCAGAATCTTTCCGGTGCCACGGAGGACCAACGGAAAAACATTTCGGGTTTGGTTTCCGAATCCGAAAAACTTTATGAGGCATACAAAAAAAGCAATGACGCAGAAAGCGAAACTTACAGGCGGCGACAACAAGTCATTGCAGCCGTAAAGGAACAACAACGCATCGACAAATTGATTGTCGAAATCAACACATCCAAGGAGGGTTCGTACAAAAGATTGTCGGCCCAATATAGGTTGAACAAGATTCGGTTAAACGAAATGTCGGCCGAGGAACGAAATTTGACCAAAGAGGGACGCCAACTCGAAAAAGAAACACGTGCCATTTACGAAGAAATGAGCCGGTTGCAAAAAGCAACAGGAAATTACACATTGGAAGTCGGACATTATGAAAATGCGTTGCGCGGTTTGCCGGGGCCTATCAACCAAGTGTTTAGCGGGTTGACGAACATGGGCGTGCAACTTGGAGCAATTTCAAAGTCCGGGTTGCCATTGGGAACAAAGGCGTTGCGCGGATTTACTGTTGCATTGGCCGGTACAATAGGAATACTTCTGATGTTTGTGCGCGGATTGACCGGCGCGTTTAACAAGATCAAGGAATTCGAACAGGCAAACGCCGATTTGTCAACGATACTTGGAGTTAACAAGACCCAGATGAAAGCGTTGACCAATTCGGCGTTGGAATTGGGTCGTTCAACCGAATATACTGCATCGCAAGTGACATCGTTACAAACCGAGTTGGCAAAACTTGGTTTTACGCAAATTGAGATAATGAACATGCAAAAATCGATTCTTCAATTTGCGACGGCGGTTGGAACAGACCTTGCGAGTGCGGCCAAACTTGCGGGTGCCACCTTGCGGGCCTTTGAACTTGACAGCACACAAACAGAAGATGTGCTTGGCACCTTGGCCGTTGCCACAAACAAAAGCGCATTGTCGTTTAGCATGTTGGAAACGGCAATGTCAACGATTGCGCCAGTTGCACACGCATACGGTTTAAGCCTTAAAGACACGACGGCATTGTTGGGTACGCTTGCCAATGCCGGATTCGACGCTTCAACGGCGGCGACCGCGACGCGAAACATTCTGTTGAACCTGGCGAACTCAAGTGGTAAACTTGCTAAAGAATTGGGGGGTTCTGTCTCAACGTTTAACGAAATCATTGACGCTTTAATTAAACTACGTGATGCCGGAGTTAATCTTAATGAAACATTAGAATTGACAGACAAACGTAGTGTGGCCGCATTCAATGCGTTCTTATCCGGCGCGGAGGCATCACGGGAATTGCGGGCCGAATTAGAGAATGTGGACGGAGAGTTGGACAGGATACAATCACAAAGATTAGAAACTGTCGAGGGTTCAATCAAGTTGTTGAAATCCGCTTGGGAGGGTTTCATCTTATCAATGAGTAATAGCACCGGCACAATCAAACATGTAATTGATACGTTGACGAGGGGTGTCGAGGGCCTTATATACACATTTAGGGACGCCCGCGTGAACGAATATGCAAACATGCAGGTTCAGACGTTGCAGGATGTTTTCGACCGGTTTGGCAGCGAATATCTGGATCAATACATTAAGAACCGCGAGGCCGAATACGATAAGTTGATTGAGGATGCCGGAAGAAAACGACGCAAACAGTTACAGGAAGAAAAAGAGGCTTTGCGTGTCGCCGTTGATAAGGTCAACACAGATTTAAGCCATTTGACATTTGCTCAACAATTGGATCAAATATTACGGGCGTATGAAGAAAAGGTTGCAAGATACCAAGCAGACATGACTTTGAGTCAAAATGAGGCCGATAAACTTTCCGAACAGGCTAAAAAAGATTATGAACTACAACGTAAATCCATTATCAAAGCCGAATCAGACGCTATAAAAGCACGCAAAGAGCAAGAGGATAATGCTCGAAAAGAGCAAGCAAAAAAGGCCGAGGAAGCCGGACAAGCGGAGGCGAAAAAAGAGGCAGAGGCATCAAAGAAACAACGCATTGCAGATCGCAAGGCCGTTGTTGATGCTATCAATACGGAAATTGCCATTGAAGACGCTGGCACCGAAAAGATGTTGCAGTTGCGTTTGGATAAGGTAGAGGCTGAACGTCAATTGGAGTTAGAACAAAACAGGCAAAAGGCCGTTGCACAACGCCAAGACGAGGAAGCAATTAACGCAAAGTACGACAAAAAGGCGTTGGAGACAAAGAAACAGTTTGCCAACGAAGTTTCCAAGATTAACGTACAAAGGTTGCAGGCTGAGCAACAGGCCATCCAACTTGAAATTGCCATCACGGAAGATGGAACGGAAAGGATGTTGGAGTTGCGGTTGGCCAACATCGAAAAACAACGTCAAATTGAACTTGAAAACAACAAGCAAAAGTCAGAAAACATCCGTCAGTCCGAACAGGCAATTAACGCCAAGTATGACAAATTGTTGTTGAAAGAAGCGGCAGATTTCCACCAGAAGTTGGCAAAACAAAATCTGGAAGCGTTGCAAAGCAGAGAGGAGGCAGAATTTGATTTGCTTGACAAAAACGAACGTCAAAAAACATTGTTCCGTCTTGAACAGGAAAAGGCACGTTTGGAAGCGATATTGGAAATGGACAAAACCGCTTCTAAGAAGATGACAGAAGACGAAATCGAGTCTATTAAGGCAACAATTTCCGGTATCGAAAAAGAAACGAAGAGATTACCATACAACAACATGTATGAATTGTTGGGTTTAAATGTTGATTCTTCGCAACAAAGTGCATTGAATACGGCAATTGATTCAGTCAAGGACTCGATTAGTTCATTGGTTGATTCGTGGAATGCGGCCGCTGAAGCAGCCGTCAATGCTGCAAACAAACAGGTTGAGGCGGCGCAAAAGACTCTGGATGCTGAAATTGAGGCAAGAAACGCCGGTTATTCGAATGAAGTTGAAACCGCGCAAAAAGAGTTAGATTTGGCTAAGAAAAACCAGGAACAGGCACTTAAAGAAAAACAGAAGGCGCAGAAGGCGCAGTTGGCAATCGACAGTATTACGCAGTCTTCGTCACTGATCACCGCGTCTGCAAACATTTGGGCGGCATTGGGCGGCATTCCGATTGTCGGACCGGGATTGGCTGTTGCTGCAATTGCGACAATGTGGGGGTCGTTCGTTGCCGCAAAGATCAAGGCGGCGCAAGTAACGACACAAACCGAACAATACGGAAAAGGTACCGTTGAATTGTTGCACGGTGGTAGTCATGCAAGCGGAAACGACATTGATTTGGGTACAAAGCCGGACGGAACACGCAGACGCGCGGAGGGAGGGGAATACTTTGCCATCATCAACAAGCGCAATTCGCGTCGTTATGGCCGTTTGATCCCGGATGTCATAAATGCCTTTAATGATGGTACGTTTGCGGAAAAATACCAACGCGCCAACGCAACGATGGATGGTTACGCAATAAGTTTATTTGGAGGTTCAACAGACGTTTCCGGATTGGAGAAGGACGTTGCGGCAATCCGGGAGCAGGGCGACCGCACACAATACGTTGACGGAAATGGAAACATTATCATCCGTTATAAGAATTTGACGCGCAAGATTTACAAAAACTAATCGAATATGAACCCGATATATAAGTTTACATTGGCGGCTGACGGTGGCGATGAGCAACAGTCATTCCCCGTTTATCGTGACGATCTGACAAAGGATTATGAGTTGCAGACGAACGAAGAATTTTACCGGGCAAAATTGTCAGGTAAATTGACGTTTGTAAGGGATGATTACGACTTCATTGCAACCCAACAGTTCGACACGCAATTTGACATCAAGATATATATATCATACAATGCCGGAACATCATGGACGTTATATTGGTCCGGAAATTTCTGGAAAACGGACTGCAGGTTTGATAAAGACAACAAGAATGTCACGGTGACTCCAGAAGTCGTTGACCAATATACGGATGTCTTGGCCGGATTGGATAACGAATACAATTTAACAGAGTTGGCCCCGGAAATTTACACGATCGATCTTGACAAACGCCCGATGATACAAGTTTACGTCCCGGGACAAACGGTTATCGGTTGTTTCCTGTCCGGTATGTGGTGGGAGCAAAGTTGCGAATCTGTAACCGATGTGCAAGAATTGACAGATACATACTTTTTCTCGCTTAACAAGTCGATACGCATTGCCGAAATATCTGGTACAATGTCACCCGTGTTGCCGAACATGATGACAAAAGAAGATGTCACAACGGATTATTATGAAATGAGTAACGGGGAATATACATTACGATATGGTCGTGAATTACAATCGTTAACTTATGTCTATTTTTATGAAATTGTAAGGAATTCTGATAATGTAAGATTGTGGTATAGTTTAGCACCTTTTGAATCTCCGCCGCAAGAAGTTGTATTGTTGCCAGTTGCAGGAACAGGCGCAATTGGGGATGTTTCGGTATATATCCACGATATGCCTGTATATGCGCGTTATGTTTGCGATGTTGAAAGTGTATTTGGAATCAACACACATCAGATTCCTGACAATGACATTGTTGGAAACAACAGGAATTACCGACGTGTTGTTGGATACAGTTCTCCGGATAGGATTTGGTTTTCTGAACGTTTTTCAGATGAGCCAACACAATGGGGGCTATATCAACCGGGTCAATATTACGATTCACCGGATGAACCAAGTATTACAAAGTTTTATCCTGTTTCAAGAAATGCTTGGGGCGCAATATCGATTTGGTTTGCTTACAGCAATTCAGATTGGTATATTGAAAGTCAGTTCAGAAAAGAATACACCTTGCGAGATGCATACCCGTTGGCATCCGTTATTTCGGTGTTGCTGAAACAGATTGCGCCTAATCTGACGCATTTTGATACCCCGGACTACTCGCAATTTTTCTACAATGGCAACAATCCGTTGTTGGGAATCAACCAGACAATATTCATAACGCCAAAATCAAACGTGATTTCATTAGGTTATGACCAACCGGCGCAAAAGGCCCCAATTACTTTGAAAGTGGTTTTGGATATGTTGCGCGATTGTTTCCGTTGCTATTGGTTTGTTGATGAACAAAACAGATTTAGAATTGAACATATTGAATACTTCCGCCGTGGAGGTTCCTATTCCGGTACACCTGTTGTCGGCCGTGACTTGACCGTTGAACAAGTAACGCGAAACGGGAAAAAATGGGCGTTTACAACTTCGAAATTCCAATATGACAAACCAGAAATGGCGTCAAGGTATCAATTCGGATGGATGGATGATGTTACGCAATTGTTCGACGGAAATCCAATTGATATTGTTTCAAAATATGTCAATCCGGGAAACATCGAACAAATAGACGTTTTGAATTTTACGTCCGATATAGATTACATTCTGTTAAATCCAAACGAGATTTCAAAGGATGGTTTTGTTTTGTTAGCCGCAACGGGTTCGGATATACAGAATGTGTTGAAACTGAATGTGAATTACTCATATTCTGAAATTGATGGTTCATTTAATCCATCAGATGGCGAGATTGCATTGCCACGTATGAGAATTTCAAATGTGCGTAATTTGAATTTGTCACAAAACAATATCGGTTATTACTTTTATGACTGTGTTGTTTTTGACGAAAGCAGTAATTATTTGGGGACTATCCATTTAACCGATGAGCAAAAATATTCTTTCTCTCCGGTGTCTATGTTGACGGTATATCCAACTGCGAAATGGTTTGGTTTAAACATATATGATGGGGAAACGCAGGTGGAATTGACGATGGCCGATGTATCGGATATCGTTGTCACTCAAACGTTACGCGCTAAATCTTATAAATTGCCGTATTACAATTTTGTTATAGATTCAGTCGATTATGTTTTGCAAAATGCGTATGTTGCTTTCGTTTATTTGCAACAATACTATTTTTGGGACATGCCGGCGTGGGAGTTTAAATACAACGGGAATCAATTAGTTGCACATGGCGTTAAGAAGTTAAAGACGCAAACGTTAAAATTCCCATCATTGACCGACCCAAATACGTTGCAGTTAATAAAAACTGACTTGGGATTTGGTACAATTCAAAAAATGTCTTTAAATTTGTCCAGTCGAAACGCAAACACGACGCTAAAATATGATACCGAATAACAATTTATCTGTATTGCCTTGGTACACGTCTATTGACCAACAGAACGCACGCAAATGGTGGATTTACGGGCGTGTTTATCCTTTGTTTACCCCGGCCGGATTTCTGTTACCGTTCCAAATCCTTCTGGATTATAACGCTAATCCGTCAATGTCCTCATGTGTATTGTATGAGGCGAAGACAAACACTGTTGTTGATTCAAGCGTTGCGGCAAAGATGAACGACACGGGTTTTGCATTCAAGCAATTTTCCGAATTGGGTTATACCGTTGCGGTTTATCCGGGAATGTTACCTGCTTTTACATCATTGGCCAACGGACAATATTATTTGCAGATTACAATAAATGGAACAAATTATTTTTCGGAAATCTTCACGGTTGTAAACGACATCGCACCATATCTTAAAATCGAATGGTGGGATGTCGGGGATTTCACGATGGATGCCGGAACCATTGTTTATACCAATCCCACATTCAAGAATGTTTTGTATTTGCAGTCGGACATCGCCAAGCCGGAATATACCTTTGACGAAGAGGGAGAAACAAGGGATGGTTACTTTTTCCCGATCAAGCAAATTTCGGAAAAGAAATACCGTTTCAGTTTTCTTGCATCGGAATACATATTGGACGTTATGAGGTTGATTAGAATGGCAGATTTTGCCAAAATAACAAAAAATGACCAGACATATAATTTGGATACTTTCTTAATTACCCCGGAATGGGAAAACAACGGGGATGTTGCCGCCGTGGATGCTGAATTCAACACCTCAACCGTTGCCAAGAAGATCGGACGTGGTTACATACAAACATTCGGAGCCGATTACAATGACGACTTTAACAATGATTTCAATAACCAAGAACAAAACGTTTAAATTATGGCTAATTATAACACTTTAAAAAATGCAATCCAAGATGTCATCAAGACCAATGGAAATAAAGAGATTACCGGACAGGTGCTGCAAGATTCTTTAATTGCAATGATTAATTCATTGGGATCGGGATACCAATTTATTGGTGTTGCTACACCACAAACCACCCCCGGGACGCCGGACCAAAATGTGTTTTATATTGGTGGTGCTGGCACTTATTCGAATTTCGGTACTGCAATTGAAATTCCGCAAGGAAGTTTGTGCGTTTTTGCTTACAATGGCGGGTGGGTAAAGAATACAATTTCAATAGTGAATGTTATTAACGATCTAATAACAGGCGGAGCAAACAACGTTTTGAGTGCTGAACAGGGGAAAAAATTGAATAATGCATTTTATTTCTATGGTGTTAAGCCTCTTAAAGAGTTGGCACCAATGAATATTTTCATTAGTGGAGATACATCTTCCCCTGCCAATAAGGTGGTTTCTGGTTCTAACTATAAGAGTTATATCTTTCCAATTAAAGATACAGATGTTGTCCAGATACAGAATGCGACTGGAGTAATATTATATTATTGTTGGTTGTCTTCGGATGAACTTATAATTAATGAGGGTGCTCCTTGCGTAACGGCTGCAGGTCAAGGAAATAGATTGACCATTGGATCAACGACTGGCGATCTGACGACCATCACGCCAAGGACAGGGACCAAGTATCTTTATTTCGGCAAAAGTAACGCAGTAAGCATTATAGAGAAATTACTTATCAATGGTAAGGATGTATGGAATAACACAACATGTGATAATATTGAAGTGTTAGTTAATCAGAATCATGAAGAATGTGCTAACAATTATAGTAAGAGTATCGCATATTCTGATAGAATCATTACAGATTTACCAGACAATTATCTATTTTTCTTAAAACCTATAATGGGATTAAGATATAATAGTAGTGGTAATGTGGTTCCAAATGCTGATGCAACCAAATATGTTGGTACTCCTAAAATGATTGCACCATTCGATATGACAATAGAAGTTTCTTCTGATTGTAATGTCGATAAGTATTTGTATGATGTTGATGATAATAGTTTTGAGGAAAAAGTATCGTCAGCAACATCAATAACAAAAGGTGAGTATTTCACTCTTGGATTTTATGTCAGATCAGGTCAATCTACCGAATTAACTGATAAAACCATATATACAAAATTTATCATAAACAAAGTTGAAAATTCTAATTATAATTGGCTCGCTCTTGGAGATAGTCTTACATTTGGCGTGTATAGTTACAAAAACCCAGATGTTGCTTCAGGATATTACGTCAATAATGAGGATGGTGGTGGTCATTCAGCGGGTTTATCAACGACCGATGCAACAAAGACCTATGTTGCAAGACTACAGAAATTGCTCGGTTATAAACTAACTAATAAAGGTATTGGTGGTATGGGTTGGGTTCAGAGATCATCTTCGTCAAATCGTGAGTGGAACCTAAAGGAACAACTATCAATTTCAGATCCTCAAACAGAAGAGGAGATTCGTTTTTATGTTGATGCTGCCGATTATGACTTAATCACTATTTTTCTTGGTGTTAACGACTGGAAACAACCAGATCAGCAAGAATTGGCTCCACAAGCAACACTTGATGCCGTTGAGGCAAACATGAAATGGTGTTTCGATAAGTTGATAAGCGAGAATCAAAACATTAAGATAATTGTGTTCTCGCCAGTAAATTGTGCAACGGGTATCTCAAGTAATCCTCCATCAAAAGTTGGAACTTCGTGGGCGATGAATTACGACCAATTCTATAATGGCTATACAATGAACGAATTAGTGGCAAGAATGAAGTTAGTGTGCGAGAGTTACGGAATCGAGTTCCACGACATGTTGCATAACAGCATCATCAATGTTGCGAATATAGGTGGTAACGATACACTTCTTCCAGACAACGTTCATCCATCCTTGGACGGTCACAGGCTGATTGCCGAGGACATGTTCAGATTCATTGGAGGTGTAATATAATTATGGTGGATACAATCATCGTAAAACTAATCTAACCTTGTTAACAATAGTTATATGAAAGAAAAGATTGAACAAAGGATTGAAAGATTTCGCGAAGAAACGCGGAATGTAACCAAAACGACGACCATGTTGTTGTGGATTTTTGGATTAACGACAATCGCATTGTTTATCGCATCGTTTTGCACGCCTCCACCGGGCGAAATTGCTAATTCGGTTTTAATGGCCGCTTCAGTATTGTTTGCATTTGCTACGTTGGTGGAGGCCCGCGAAGCGATCCGCGAGGGTCTTGGGGTTAAATTGACACATGGAAAAACTACAATTGAGGTAAAGGACCAAGACGGCCCGGGCAATGAAAATCAAGAAAACAACAAAGAAAAATGAAACCGGAAAACATAGATGCAATAATCATCCATTGTTCTGCGACCCCAGAGGGCAAGGATATACGCGCCAAAGACATCGACGCGATGCACAAACAAAAGGGTTGGAAGATGATCGGTTACAATTACGTGATCGACTTGGACGGTACGATCGAGACAGGGCGACCGCTGACGATGGACGGTGCGCATTGCAATACCAAGGGATTTTCCAGACGTTCGTACAATACTCATTCGATCGGTATTTGTTACATTGGAGGCATCGAAGGTACTACCAATTCAAAAGGCCAGATCGTTGCCAAACTTAACGAGAAAGGAAAGACGATACCGAAGGACACCCGGACGATGGCCCAGAAAAAGGCCATGCACAAGTTGGTTTTCGAACTGATGGACAAATATCCGATCGTCGAAGTATTGGGACATCGTGACACATCGCCTGATCTTAACGGTGACGGTTTCATAAACCGTTACGAATGGACAAAGGCGTGTCCGTGTTTTGAAGTTAAAAACGAATTTCCGATTGTGACTATTATAGGACACCGGGACAAATAACCAATTATTAACCATTAAAAACAATTTGCCATGAATGAAATTCTTGCTTTGATTAATTCAAAGATCGCCGGCCAAGGCGACGCCGTTGACCTTGGCGGCGCGTTGCCGACCATTCTTTCCGCCATCGCTGGTGCCGCGTTGCCGATTGAGGTAACGGACATTACGGCATTGACAGGTGAACAACTTGACGCGTTGGAAATTGGCGCGAAGGTTGCCAAGAAAACCGGAACCGCAAAACACCTGTACGTCGTTTCGTACAAAGATGCCGACAACGGCGGTTTGTGCTTGACGTACACAGATGCGTCCACAGTCGAAACCGTTTCGTATGACCATACGGAAAGCGGTTGGTCCTACAACTCGACTGATAAAACAAACATCGCCGGGTAATGGATTTTCGCAACAAAGTCGGAATCGGGATTGCGGCAGTATTTGTCGCAATCCTTTGTTTTGTCTGGGCGCAATATCGGCAAATCCAACAATTAAAGCGCGATTGTGATAAATACATGCACAACACGACATCTTTGTTGAGTGATGTCGAAATGTACCGTTTGCGTGATTCATTGAGCGCGGCCCGGGTGCAATCATTGGAATTGTCGATAAAGGAATTTGAACGTTACCGGGCCGAGGATGCGGCGTTGATACGCGAGTTGAAGACAAAGAATCGCGATTTGGCCTCCATCAACAAAACACAATCGCAAACGATCATAGAGTTGTTGGCCGTTCCAAAAGATACCGTGATTGTTCGCGATTCAGTATTGGTGCCGGCCGTGGCCGTACATTGCGGCGACAAATGGTTTGATTTTGACGGCCTGTTGACACAAGACGCGTTCACTGGCACATTGTTCAACCGGGATTCGTTGTTGATCGCTGAGACGGTCAAGTACAAACGTTTCCTTGGGTTTTTATGGAAGACAAACAAGGTTGTTGACCGTCGTGTAGATGTCGTAAGCAAGAATCCGCACACGTCAATAATTGGTGTTGAGCATGTAGTTATTGAAGAATAATTGTATTTTTGCACGCTCCTCTTATTAAAAACAGGGTTATTGTTTTTTTACCCCGGTACAGCGGCAACTGTTTACCGGGGTTTTTGTTTTTTATGGATTTCGTTGATTTTTTGGCATTCTGACGCATTTTGATTGCCAGATGATATAATTTATCATCCGCAAAAAAATAACGCCGCAAATCGATTTTTTTAAAAAAATAACTTTTTTTGAAAAAAAAATAAAAAAAAGTGTTGGTAATTAAAAAAATATCTTTAATTTTGCATCGTAATCAATCAACAAAGACGCACCGGGGCGGTTCCCGGAACTAAAAAGACAAAAAAATGAAAAACGCAGAAATTATTAAGAGAGCGCAAAAACAATGTGGAGAATACGTTACCGGTTACAAAGGTGACATTACAAGCGAAACACTCAATGTAATTTGCGAGGCAATGTGGTCAAGATCTGTAAATCTTTCAATGAATTTTACAGAATGGCTTGGTGAAGTTCTGGAAGTTATCGGTAAAAAGAATTTCGTGTTTTGGTTTGATGAAATACAAGGTTTCAAACAAAAGAAAATTGAACAGTCGAAATATGTAGTATTTCATGGTCAGAAACTTTGTCAATAATTAATAAATTTTACAACATGGAAGCGACATTGAAATATACAACGAAGGAAATCAACCGCACCTACAAAATAAAGGTATCCGGAATGGTTGATGGGAAAAAGATCAACACCTTGGTTGGCGTTTCCGGGCTTGTTGACTTGATTAAGGACATCGAGTTGACAAATCGGCTTTTAAATCGTGCATTTAATGATCCAAGCGATGTTTGCGTATGCAAGTTGCGCCGGGGCATCAAAATATCATTTTACGTCTATTAACCAATTTAAATTTATAGTCATGTTACAAATTATCAATTATTCAGAAAAGGCCGTTGCAGTTATTGGAGATACCAAGGAAACCAAAGAACAATTAAAGTCAATGGGTGGAAGGTTCAACCCTAATTTGAGAAAAAACGAAGTAAATAGCAAGAAAAACGAACGTGGTTTTGTCGATGAGACAGGATCGCGCCGTTACACGATGACGATTGACGACTTGGAATCCATTTATAAAAAATTGGAGGATTTTGTTGCAGATTGCACCAAAGAAGAATGCGACGAGAATAGAGGTGCGATTAACATTGTTTTTTCGCTTATCCACAAACATATCAAAACAGCAAGCCATGAAAACGAACACAATCATTGATGAATTGCGCACGATTGCTGAATTCATGTGGGGACCGGTTCAAAAGGCTTATTACCAGCAGAAAGTTTCGGACGCAAAGGCCGTGAAATGCGTTCGGATGCGTGATGTCTTTACACGGAATGAATTGGGATTTCTAAAGGAGTTTTACAGCCCGGAGCAAAAACATTGTTACCGAAACGCGTCAACGCTCATTAAGTTGATGAAACATCAATTGGCAAAAGGCATGTTCAATTATCAAGTTAGATATGTAGAGGGTTATGCAAGCGAGCCCGGACTTCTTCCGATCGAACACGCCTTTGTTAAGATTGGCAGCAAATACATTGATCCTACTTTTGAAAAGGCTTTGAAATTGGATGTCAGGAAAGAAATGTACGTTTCGTTGATTGAATTGGAACCTGCAACAATGATGCAATATGAGTTGGAAACGGGGTGTTATGGGGAGTTGTATAAATACGATTATTATTGCAAGCATGACCCGGGAATGGCCGCAAGGATTCGGTCTATTAATCCAAACAGGGACAAGAAAAAACCCCGTCTGGTTTGATCCGGGCGGGGTTGTCAGAATACCGATTGGGCGATACGATGGTAAAAAGACGGTGCAAATATAGGAAATGTCGGAAAATTTTTGGGGAATTTCCTATTTCTTTTTGCCTTGTGTCGGTTTTTCGCGGTAACCGGACGCAAGTATGGCGCGTCCTTGTGCTTCTGCTTGTTCTTTGGTTGGGTAAACTTTACCGGATTGGCCCCAACGATAACCCCCGGGAACTTTTTGTACGGGCATGATGATTAATTTTAAAGGTTAACGAATGACATTGCAAAAATAGGTGTTTCCGTGGTGTTGTTACAAGCGAACAAGAAAATATTTTTATTCAGAATATAAAAAAACAAAAAAAAAGATTTGGTAATTAGGAAAAAACATTTATATTTGCACCCGAATATTGATTTAAGACCCCGACCGGGCGGATACCCGGAACAAGTTATGACATTCAAAAACGATGAAAATTTACAATTCTTGACGATGGCCGCAATTGCGGTGAACGGCAAGGAAACGGACGCGGAAAAACACGGCCGCGAACTGTACGACGGTCTGGTGGATGCCGGATTGATGGAAGATACGATGGACAACGTTGGTCTTACAATCAAAAAGGCACTCGGAAACCAACACGTCAAAGATGTTTGTAATTTCCTTTGCTCAATATATGGAATACCGATCCCATCCGGATTGTTCGATACGTTCTGCAAATTGGAAATCGTGTCCGAGGGTTGCCCGGAATGTGGCGGAAAATTGGAGTTTTGGGAAACAGAGGGACACGAATTGAATGATGGCGACTATTTGACACCCAATTCTTGGGTTGTTGACTTTTACGTTTATAAATGTGCCGATTGTGGCGAAAAAATTAAAACTGAAAATGAGTTATGATTAGAATTGAACAGGCGTTGGCCCGCGCCAAGGAACAGGGCAAAAAGGTTCTTAAAAAGGAATTGGCCGCCAAGTTGTGGCCGGATTCCTCGGCGGGTGCGCAACAAGTCAACATGACGGCGTTGTGTTCCGGCAAGACAACCAAGATCAACCAAGAATGGGTTAAAATTATCTGTGAAATGACCGGTTGCACGGCCGATTTCTTATTTGGAATTACTAACGAATAAAAACGAATAAACAAAATGAAAAACGCTAACTTTCTGAATCTATTTTGGGCCATTGTTTGGGGCCTTGTTACCGCGCTTTGCATTGTCGGGATATTCTGGAACCCGGCGCAAATCATTGTTGCCATACTTTCATTTGGCATGACGCTCGTTTTTTTGGTAGAATACTTCCGTTTTAGACGGCTTAAATAAAAAATTGCGATACGATGGAAAAAGAAATCAAACAAAATGAATCTGGGTTTGCAGATTTGGTGGAACCCGAAACGGAACACGTCCAAGAAGTGTTCCCGGGAATGACAGTTGAGGAAATCCGAGCCGTGTTCTTCAATGCCGACGCATTGAAAGAACCGCCGTACCGGGTGTTCCAACTCAATTCCGATGGTTACCGTTATTATTACCGTTACAATGAGTTTGGAGAACCGGAATTTTACCCGTCCGTAACGACATTGTTAAAACAAGTCATGCCGACGCCGCCGGCCTTGTTGGATTGGATGATTGCCAACGGCAAGGATGGAGGGACAGAAAAACGCGACATTGCGGCCGCATACGGTACGTTCATGCACGCACAATTCGAAACGCTGCTTATCAATCGCCGTTACGACTTCGACAATGTTCCCGCCGTACTTATCCCGTACATGGAGCGCGAACACGTCCCGGAATCCCTGTTTTCACAATGGGTTGTCAAGATTCGAAAAGATGTCTTGGCGTTTGCACAATTTGTCAAGGATTACAACATTAAACCGTTGGCCGTCGAAATCGGCTTGGTACACCCTCAATTCCATTACGCCGGGTGTCTGGATTTGCCATGTGTAATGACTGATCCGAAGACGGGGAAGACGTTTACTGCAATAGTGGATTTCAAGAGCGGCCGCAAAGGTTTCTACGAGGAACACGAATTGCAGTTGCATTTGTACCGGGAAATGTGGAATGTCAATTTTGAAAGCGTCCCGATTGAACGTGTGTTCAACTTTTCGCCAAAGGATTGGCGTGGTTCGAAACCGACCTACAACCTTAAAGACCAGACGGATTCTGTCAATGCAAGGAAGTTGCCATATCTGTTGGCACTGGCCACAATTGAAGACGAAAAACGCGACAATACATTGACAATCGTTCATGGCGTTTTGGAACTCGACCGTGGTAAGATTGCAGACAACGTGTTAACGCTGTCGCTCGCGGAACTTATCCGTTCAAAAAAGGATGCAAAAGGCACCCCGGAACGTCCGGCCAACGCACCGGAACCATCAAAAGATCCGGAAACGCCCATAAAGGCCGCAAAATCGCGCGGAAAACGCACGAAAGAATCGGAAATGATAAATACATCATCCGAAACGCAAAACGCTCTAAAAACCGAAATTTCGGAAAAATTACCAACCGAGAATGAGCCCACGCCGGAACAGTTGGCCGAAGTAACGAAACAGGCAGAGAAGGAAAATTTGTTGAATTCTGAAATTGAATTGTAAAATGGCAGCGCGAACAAAAGACATGTTTAACCGGGAATGGATTATTGAAAATTCCGTTGATATATTAAGCAACTATGAACCGGGTGTTTTGACAATTCGTGGATTACACTATCAGTTGGTCAGTCGTGGCATGACTAATGACATCCAGCACTATAAACGTGTTGTTGCTGCGACGGGTCAAGCCCGATGGGATGGATTGATTGATTTTTACGCATTCAGTGACCGAGATAGAGCGTTGGCGTGTTCTACACAAGCGGAAATCATTGGTTTGAAAGAAGCAGAAGTAGTTGCGAAGGAACAAGTAAGACTATGGTTGACTTCTTATTCGCGTAATCGTTGGGAAAACCAACCGTATTACCCGGAAGTTTTTATCGAGAAAAAAGCATTGGAAGGCGTTTTTTATAAACCTTGCCAACGTCATGGAATTGCACTTGGTGCTTGCAAGGGTTATCCATCATTAACATTTTTGCATGATGCGTACTTACGTTTTCAAAATGCAGTTGATAATGGTAAAATGCCTATCATCTTATATTTTGGAGACTACGACCCGTCTGGGGAAGATATACCAAGAGCATTACGAGAAAACATCATCAAATTGGGTTGTCCAGACATTGAAGTAAGGCGTATTTGTCTCGTTGAAGAACAAGTATTAGCATGGAATTTGCCTCCAGCGCCTGCCAAGGTGACAGATTCCAGAACCGCCAACTGGGATGGAATCGGACAGGTTGAACTTGATGCCGTTAGACCAGAAATGTTGATTGCTTTATTGGATAATGCTGTGTCAGATATTTTCGATGAATATTTGTACGATCAATTAAAGGAAACTGAAGAAAAGGAACGTCAAATATTTCGTGCAGACATGAAGAATTATGTTGATAACGAATTGTAATTTTTTGTAGTATGAATGGAAGAATATACAGGCCGGAACAAGGCGGATCGATGCTTGAATTGCCCGAAATAGGCCGTTTGCACATTGGTAGAAAACAGACCGGTCAAAATGGAAAGGAATACCCGATATCGGTTGACTACTTTATTCCAACAGGGAAATATGCCGGATTGTTCACGAAGGCGTTTGGAGAGCGCCCGCAAACGATCACGGTTATTTTCCCGGATGATGATCCAGCCAACGTATGCAACGAAAGGTACGAATATCGCGACGATAAGGGCGCGTTGGTGGCCCGGGGCGATGGCCGGACGTTTGAGGTTTGGGACGGAAAGAGATACGCGCTGTATTCAATTAGCCAGATTCCGGACATAAAGGAACAAATCGCAAATAGAAATCCGACGAAACGGGGCGCGGACAATTGGGATGTTGCTTTGACTTTGCGTTTTATCATCCCGGCCGTTCGCGGTGTCGTTGGTGTGTGGCAGTTCTCGACAAAGGGCGCGGCATCGTCGATCAAAAACATTCGAAACTCTTTTGATGGCGTGCAGATCTTACGCGGCACTGTGTGCCAAACGCCGTTTGATTTGTCGGTTCAGTTTGCGAAGAGCAATAAACCCGGTGTCAATTCACGTTATCCTGTCGTTTCACTTGTGGCGAACGACACGCGTATTGATGAGATCCGCAAGGCGATTGCTCCGACACAAAGTCTTTCTTTATTGTTGCCGGAAAAATCACAAGAAAAATCGGTTTGATATGGATTTAAAACACAAAATTGAACTTGCAATTAAATTGTTGCAATCCATTCCTCAAGATGGGCCAATTGAATTGTCATATAGCGGCGGCAAAGATTCCGACGTCATTTTGGAATTGGCCAAAATGTCGGGGATTCCTTTTGAACCGATATATAAGAACACAACTATTGACCCACCGGGAACAATTGCGCATTGCAAAGAAAAAGGCGTTACAGTCCTGAAGCCGCGTATTTCATTTCAAAAGTTATTGGAAACAAAAGGAATGCCCTCAAGATGGCGTCGGTTTTGTTGTTCCGAATTAAAAGAATACAAAGTTTATGATAGGGCAATACAAGGTATTAGGCGGTCAGAATCAATTAAAAGAGCAAAACGTTACAAAGAGCCAGAAGAATGCCGAGTTTATAAAAACAAAGATAAAGTGCGTATTTATTTTCCTATTTTAGAATGGACTGATAGGGATATTGCGTAATTTATTAATGATCGTAAAATCAAGTGTGCGCCGGTCTATTATGACGAAAAAGGACAATTCCACGTTGAACGCCGTTTGGGTTGTTTGGCGTGTCCTTTAAAATACGATATTGGTTTGGCGGATTATACACAATATCCGAAGTTGTTGAAAGCACATATAAAAGCATATCAAAAATTTTTAGATAACAATAGAGGTAAAAAATTCGCTTCATTTTTAAACGGTTCCGCTTACAATGGTTTTTTTTATCGTTTATTTTGTCGCTCAACTGAACAATATTTAATGTATACTGGCGGCGGTTTGTTTCCGGATCAAGCAATAGACACGAAAAAATTTATGGAAGAATATTTTGGAATTGAACTTTAAATATTATCTTTGCAAACAAATAAAGGTTGCTGCCACGACCGAATGAAAAAACAAAAGCCCTGCAAAGTACATCAATCGTGGCAGCGATTGATGGAAATGCGGGGCCTTTTTTTAAAGATGGAAACACGAACGTTTAAAATAGATAATTATATCACGGTACCCGGCTTCGCGATTGTTGAATTGGGATTGTCAGGTAATGAATTGTTGTGTTATTCGCTAATCTACGGATTTACACAGGATAAAGAAACCGAATTCAGAGGTTCATTGAATTACGTTGCATCGGCATTGAACGTAACGAAGCAGAACGCCAAGAAAATCATTGACAGATTGATCGAACGTGGCTTGGTCGATAAGAGGGAAATGTATTTCTCCGGTGTTAAGTTTTGCCACTATGTTGCGAACAGACACGGCGTTGCTGAAACAGCAACGGGGCGGTGCCGAAACAATAACGGGGGCGTTGCTGAAACAGCAACGGGGGGTATTGCTGAAACAGCACCCAATATTGATAATAAAGATAATATACTTGATATTAATAAAGATAATTCCGCCAGCGGCGGTTTATTTGCGGGTCAACCAGAATTTGAAACCTTAACCGTTACACGGCCGCGCCGTACATCGGAACCGGCCGCGTGTCTTTTTGAAAATTCAAGATACGTCGATTTTGATTTGTTCGCGGCTGAATTCAAAGGCCCGGAATTTGAAAATATTGATATTGTCTATTATTATCACGCCGTTTCGGATTGGTCGGCACAAAAAGGAAAAAAAATGAAAGATTGGATTGCGACGGCGCGAAACTTCATCCGTGGCGATATGGAAAAAAAGAAACTTCACACGATCGGTAATTCCGGCGGTGCATTGTCCCCGGATGCGATAGAATATTTACGTTCAATGGCTGATTGATTATGGAAACAGGTGTATCAATTTACAAACCAAAATCGGCGGTTGTTGTCCGCCGGGAAATGGCTAACGTTCCAGCAGTGATGAACGCCTTGGGACCCGTTGACCGTTCCGTTTTCCTTGCGTCCACAGCCAAAACCATTTCGGAATATGACAACGTTGAACTGGCCAAGGATCTTGCGAAGGCGTTAAAGTTTATTGCAAGGGATGTTGGTGTCAGATCAACTGACGAATCCGATCAAGGCTACATGGTTGTAAGGTTGTGCGAGATCCTCAAACGTTATTACTATTGGCTGACGTTGCGTGATTTCCGAATGGCGTTTGAAATGTCGATTACCGGAGAATTGGATGATTACTTGCCAAAAGGGCGCGACGGTCAACCAGACCGGGGCCATTACCAACAATTCAATGCTGAATATGTTTGCAAGATCTTGAACGCATACAGGTTGCGCCGTGACGAGGTGTTAAAAAAGGCATACAACGCGATGCCGGAACAGGAACAGAAAGTCGATAAGAACGAGGAAATCAAATGGCGTAACATTACCAAGCGCGAATGTATTGATGCCTTCGAATTTTTCAAGGAAAACAAAAAGATGCCCGAAATAAACACGATTTCTGAAATGTTGTTTTACAACCTATTGGCATCCGTTGGATTGGCACCGGAAATCGTTGTTACGATGGTTGAGCAGAAGGCGGCTTTTGACAAGACCATTAAAGATTTTGCCGAACTCGGAAAGTTCTGGGATGTCAAGAGGCTGAAAAACGACGGACCAGAATCGCCGGAATTACAAGGTGGCGCGTTTATGATGGCACGTCGCAAGGCGTTGGAAGATGCTTTTGAAAAAATGGTTTCTAATGGAATCGTTATAACTGACTACATAAAGTTTGAGTGATGGCAAGAATCGGTTTAATAGACGTTGATGGGAAAGGCTTTCCAAACATACCGTTGATGAAATTATCAGCGTGGCATAAAAGTAAAGGCGATCTTGTTGAATGGTACGAACCGATGTTTTCTGGCCATTTTGACAGGGTTTATTTGTCAAAAGTATTTTCGTTTACTAACGATTATCAATACCCAATCAATGCAGACGTTGTAATACGTGGTGGTACAGGTTATTGCATAAATATTAAAGACGGAAAAGAAATATTTGATTGTTGTAAAAACAACAATTTGCCGGATGAAGTAGAGCATATTTATCCAGATTATTCAATCTATCCAAAATTGACCAATGACAAGGCGTTTGGATTTTTAACGAGAGGTTGTCCCCGTTGTTGCGAATTTTGCATTGTTGGCAAAAAAGAGGGCCAAAGATCATTTAAAGTTGCTGATTTGAGTGAATTTTGGTGCGGCCAACGTAAAATCATACTATGTGATCCTAATATTTTAGCTTGCGTCGAATGGCAGGATTTGTTTCAACAACTTATTGATTCCGGTTCCGAAATTGATTTCAACCAAGGTTTGGATATTCGTTTAATGACGGAAGAAAAAGCCAAAATGTTGAATAAAATAAAAATAAAAGAAATTAACTTTGCGTGGGATCGGTACAAAGACAAGGAATTGATATTGGATAAACTTGAATTGTTTGCATCGTTAACAAATCAAAACATAAACGGCCACCATGCAATAGTTTATACAATCGTAAATTTTGACACCACAATAGAACAAGATTTGGAACGCATCTATATTTTGCGTGATTTTGGTTTTTGGCCTTATGTAATGATTTACGACAAATCACATTGCAAACAAGTTTACAAGGACATGCAAAGATGGGTTAATAACAGAATCATTTTTGGTAAGTGTAAAAGATTTGAAAATTATAATAGAAGTTGTTAAATGGAAGACAAGATCAGAATAAATTGTGTTATTGGCATTGATCCGGGTGCCAACGGTGGCATTGCCATTTACATACCGGGACAAAATACCAAGGTTGCGAAAATGCCGAAGGATGTTTCGGATTTGCGAGATTTTTTTGCGTACTATTGCGAAAACTTCAAACCGATTGTTTTTCTGGAAAAATTGTCGGTTCGCCCCGATGATGTCATGGTACAGGGTGACCGGGCCGCGATGGGTAAAATGTACCGGATACAAAAGTTGATGGCCAATTTTGAACATTTAAAAGCATTGGCCGAAACGTCTGGCATTCCGTATGTAATGGTGCATCCTATGACTTGGCAAACGTCGTTGAAATTGCGGATTCACGGCCAACGCGAGGAAAAGGCCGATCGAAAACGCCGTTATCAAGATCATGCCGGCAAATTGTACCCGGGCGTAAAAGTGACGTTGTGGAATGCAGACGCGCTGTTGATCATGCACTTTGGCCGCTGGGCGTTAATGAACAGACGGCAATGGGTCAAAGAACAGTTGCCGAAACGTGAATATGATAAATTGTTTTGAAATGAAAAGAATGTTTATTGTCGTAACTCCAAATTGCCCTCACCGTCAGGGAATAAAGGTTGGATCAAAGGAGTGTACCCAATGCGACGATTTCCGTGGCGGCATTATCGTAAATTTCGTTGATTGCGCACACGAACAGAAAAAAGGAGCCGTGGAGCAACAACAAAGTGAACAACAGGAAAAGAAAAAAGGCCGTCCAGCAAAAAAGGCCATTTCCAAGTCATCAAATACACGCAAAACAAAAAAATGATAAATTATATATGGAAGATGTTAAATGCCCGCAAATCGAAGATTTGCAAAAAATAACGCCGGAACAGGCCGAACAATATATCCGATTTGTCGCAACGATGCGACACAACCAACGCCGTTACTTTTCAACCAGAAACCCGCAAGTGTTGGAGTTGTCGAAACGGATGGAAGAAGAATTGGATTCATTAAATAATAATTTGTTGAACCCTGCATTAAAATTGTTTTGACAATGGCATTTTTCCCACGAAAAAGCGGTTTGGCCAGTTATAGATATGCCAAGGCATCAAAAGACACGTTTTGTTTTATTTGTGGAGAGAATATTACAAAAGGACAATTTAGATATGCACAAGGTGTTTTATCTTTATGTAAAAAATGTGCGGATTGTTGGGAAAAAGAGGGCGGATTTTTAGGTAATATTTCACGAAGCAAAAATTGAAAAATATTTTTTTGAAAAAAATAAAAAAAAATGTTTGGTAATTAAAAAATAACGCTTATATTTGCAGTGCGATTGACAAACAATCCAACGCACCGGGGCGTTTCCCGGAAATGTCTAACCATTAAATGACGATACGATGTATATTAAAAAATTAGAATTATTGAATTTTCAAGTTATTGAGAAATTCGAAGCCGAGTTTAACGGCAATGTTTATTTTGTAACAGGCGACAACGAATTGGGGAAGTCCACATTGTTAAAGGCCATCGGCGCATTGTTGACAGGCGAACGCGATGCGGTGTTGCGCAACGGAGCATCAAAGGGTTTTGCCAAAATGGTTGTCGGGGATGACGGCGAGGAATTCGACGTTTCGTTGTCATTTACCGAGAACAACCCGCGCGGAACGCTGACCATCAAACAGAAGTCAACCGGGATGGCAACCAACAATGTTTCGATGTTGTCCCGAATCTTTGGTTACCAAGACTTTGACGCCGTGGAATTTTCCAGATGGTCCGAAACCGCCGAGGGCCGGCGCAAACAAATTGCAGTTGTTAAGGCTCTGTTGGCACCAGAAATCCGTGAACGTATTGAAGCTATTGACAAAGAGGTTTCCGGACTGAAAACTGAACGCACCGGGATCAACCGTGATGTCAAGACGTTTGCCGGATTCGTTGAAACAATGGAAAGACAATTGGAGCCGGGCGATATTGAGCGATACGCCGAACCCGTTGACGTTACGGAGTTGATGGAAAAGCAACGCACGAATGCCGCATTGATCGAGAAGGCCAAGACGGTACGTGCCGCACTTGCACAACGGACTGAACAATTGGAAGCGATCCCGGGACGTGAGCGTAAGATCGATGAAGATCTGGCCGCTAAAAAGGCCGAACTCGAAGCCCGTATTGAAGAAGCGAGAATCGCCTATGAAGAAGCGCTTGCACAGGCCAAAACCGATCGGGAAAACCTTAAAAAGGAAAAAGCCGATCTTGAAACACGCAAGGCCAACGCCGAACAATGGTTGCAAAAATATGAAGAAAACAATCCGGAAAATACCGATGTTCCCCAACTTCTGGAACAGGCACAGTCCCACAACAAGAAACATTCCTTGGTTGAGCAATACAAGGAAAAGAAACAACAGTTTGACGAGGTTGCGGCAAATGCCGAACAGATGGACGCAAAGATTGATTCATTGGGCAAGGAACGCGCCGACTTGATTGCGTCCGCAGAATTGCCGATTGAGGGGTTGACATTTACCGACGATGGTCTGGAATTGAACGGTGTTCCTTTCATTCCCGGCAAAGTTTCCGATTCGCAGGTTATGGAGATCGCCGCAAAACTTATCATCGCATCCAATCCGACCGTCAAGGTGTTCCGCATCGCCCGTGGCGAATCATTGGGCGCAAAGCGTCTGGCAACAATCATCGACATTGCGAAACGCAACGGTTTCCAAGGATTCATCGAGCAAGTCCAACGCGGACAAACCGAAATGTTGGTGGAAGAATACACCGAAAAATAACTAACTTTTCCCGGGGTAGTCATTGGGACGGCCCCGGGTTGTTAAATTTATAGATATGGACTACAAAACCGCATTGAATGTCATTAAGAACGTTGACAAAATCCGTTCGTGTAAGGCCTTGCAGGGCGTTTCCGTTGAACAATTGATCAACGGGGAACGTTACCGCAATAATATTGCGGCATACCTAAAAGAACAACAGGAAACCCGGAAAACTACTGTTGCATCATACAAGGCGATGCACAAATTAGGCGGTCCAAAAGGTTATAAGTTGCCGGCGCACGTTGTTGATCATTTCATAGACTGGACGGTTGACAAGTTTATTGTCGAGTTTATCAATGTCATTGCAAAGCGTTCCGAATTGAGCCATGCGGAACGTCAATACATTGAACAATTGGGAAAACAGGCGTATAATTTGACCGTTGCACAATACGTCGTTGAAGAGTTCCCGGAATTGGAAAATGAACTGTTGAACAGGTCAAACGCGAATTGATATGAAGACGCAAAAGATAAGCGAATCGGGATTGATCGGGACCGATGGACGGTTGCGGATGCCTATGGACCGTTTGAACGAATGGTTTGCACAACACAAGGGCGAGCGTGTTGTTATCCGTTTCGAAGCGGCCGCGCCCGGATCAAGCGAACTTCAATTGGCTTATTATTTCAACTATATTGTTCCAACGATCCAAACGGCCCTACTTGAAACAGGCGAACGGAAGACTGAAAAACAGGTCGATTTATGGCTACGCCAGCAATGCGGATCGTGCTACAACGATTACGGTGGATTGTTGGAAGCCCGGCAGATTTCCAAACCGGATTTTTCCGATTTTTTAGAGTGGCTGAAACAGTTTGCCGCCGAAAATCTTTATGTTTATATAGAAGATCCAAGAACAATTTAAAAGCGATACGAAAATGACAATTAAAGATGTTTTGATTTTTGACACTGAAACGACCGGTTTACCAGAAAAACATGCCAAATGGGACGTCGACTACATGGAATTTCCACACATCGTTCAACTTGCATGGATTCACGGATGCAAGGAAGAAAACCACATCATCAGGCCCGAAGGTTGGGAAATACCACAAGAAACCGTCGAAATCCACGGAATCACCACGGAATATGCGATAGAACACGGAGAACCGTTTGCCGCCGTCGTGGATATGTTCATACAGGATTGCCACGATGCCGGTTTGATTTGCGGCCACAATATCTATTTTGACACAAGTTTTGTCAAGGCCAATATATTGAGGGAATTAGGACGGGAATATTACGAAGCGAACGATGTTGAATCCGCCTTGCACAAAGGAAAGAGAATTGACACGATGCGTGCGACTGTCAAGTGGGTTGATGCCAGAACTCCATCTGGGATGAAGAAGTGGCCAAAACTTGAAGAATTGTATTCGCGTTGTTTTCCGGGCGAAACATATCCGGCGCATGATGCGTTGGAGGATGTAAAAGCCGTTGCACGTTGTTTGCCTTTATTGGTAGAACGTGGATTGGTTGAATTGAAATTGAAGGAGTATCACAACCTTGAAGTGGAGAATGAACAGCCGATAGCCGCAACAATCGCATCCGAATCTGCAAAGAAGTTTGGAACTGGTCCGGAAAAGGCCGGAAACAGCCAAAATACAAACGCAAAACCTCAAAATGATATATTAACCATCCAGCAAACGAAAACGCCGCAAATCGAAGATTCTGTAAAAATAACCGATATTGCTGCCGCGTTGTTGGAACAAAACGATTTTTAAGTATGAAAGAACAAATCAAAGAGTACAAGTCAGAATTAAACGCACTGGTCGAGAACATTAAAAACACTACCGGTGCAAACGAAGTAAGAATCAATGTACAATCAACACCGCGTGCAATTGAAACACGAATCAATCTTGAATTCACCGGTTTTAAAGAATTACCCTCCGAAAAAAATTGTTATGGCATCTAAAACACTAACGTTCTACAACACGCCAAGTTTTTATCTTGAATACACTAAAAACTGGTTGGCGCAGAAAAAGTCACAGAAAGTGAATCCGGCGGAAATCGCCGTGGTTTCGGATATATGCAAATTGGTCGAAATCGCCGTTGGCGTATTGGACCCCGTACCGGCGGCACCGGAAACCGAAAAAAAATAAATACGATGGAAAAAGAATTACAAACCCCAAGCGAAAAGAACTTCAATTTGTCAAAGGTCAAGTTGAATCCTAATGGCGGGTTGCAAGCCGACTACCAGATTACGGAAACCGTTGGTGGCGAACCTTCCATTACCGATTATCACGCAAACGTCACGCGCGACATCCACCCGGACTTGCAAGGTCTGTTTGAGGATTTGCGCCCGATTGTTGCCCGTGTTTTCAACATTACGTCGTTTTTGACGCTGATTGAATCCGGCGAAATGAAAGCAACAAAGCAACAGAAAGAGAACGCACGCGCGTTTGGCGAAGAACTGATCAACAAGATCGACGTTCGCGGCGTGTCATGGTCCGGCACCGCTGACAATGTTGGTATTGTCATTACATCCGTTTTTGAAACCCCGAATGGTTTAAAAACATGTATCAACACCCCAAGAATCAAGTTGGGACAAATTTCTTTCGGATTTGAGGAGGAGTTGGAACAAATCGTTGAATTAATCAAGAAAGAAGTTTACGAATTTCTTTTTAACGGGAAACAGGCCCAACTGTCGTTATTTGGAGACACACCGGATGCAGGTGTTGACGAAATGCCGATGTAAAATGGAACCGATTGTAATTGACACCCGTGAATTGTACGACTTCGCAAGGGAACGAGGTTACGAACCGTTGATTGACCGCCGTTTTGCTGTTGAAATAAATTTACGGGTGTCGATACAACGTGAATTGTTCGGCAGAGGACACACGCCGGAAGAAAACGAACTTTTCTATCGGTTTTGCTGGGACCATTATCCACATGTTTGCGCGGAATGTATGCGGCCTTTGTATCAATATTCGGCAACTTATGTATCGCACATAATGACACGCGGTGCACACCCAGAAACCTCACACGATTGCCGGAATGTTAATATTCTGTGTTTTTCGCACCATTCTGTTTGGGAAAATGGGAATCGGAAGAATATGCGGATATACCGGGCGAACCAGTTGACGATCGAGCAATTAAAAAAAGAATACGCAACCATTGTTAAATGAGACAGGATTTTAACGAAGTAGTACGAAGGTCAATACGTAAGGATTTCGCCAATGCAAATTTCAAACGATACGTCAGTGCGCCAAAAACACCGCACCCAATCAAGACAAAACGTGTCTTGGCAATCAATGAGCGATGCGAATATTATAAGTTCAAAAAACACATTGTCGGACGTTTGGTGCGTATTGTCGAAAATGCGACATCCGGTGTGTGGGTAGAATTTGTCAATGACGAAGACAGAAAGAACCTAAACAACGCGGCCGGATGGTCTGACAAAAAACGCCTGTATCTATTGACAAGTCCTAAATTTGATGATTGAAAAACAAAACAAAAAACAAACACCATGAACAAAGTATTTTTGAGAGGGAACGTCGGGCAAGACCCAAAAATTACAGAATTCCAAGGAGGCGGGAAGGTGGCACAATTCACGTTGGCCACGACCGAACGCGGATTTACCACCCGGGACGGCAGAGAGATTCCAGACGTCACGGATTGGCACAACATTGTTGTAAAGCAATCGGGATTGGCCAATGTAGTGCAGCAATATGTCAAAAAGGGAACGTCGCTGTTAATTGTCGGGAAGTCCCGTACAAGATCATACCAAGATAATGCCGGGCAAACTCGCTATGTTACGGAAGTCATTGTCGATGAAATGGAATTGTTGGGCGGTAAGAAACCGGAACAGGCCCCCGCACCGGCACCAACCCCGGAAAACAACGGCGATGATTTACCGTGGTAAAATTTAAAGTTATGCAAATAAACAAAAAAGACTACAACCCAGACGAACACGATATGTTCAAGGCATTAACGGTCAAACAACCGTATGCCGATTTATTGACGCGTGTTGTTTACCGTGATGCGAATGGGGAATATCATGCCGAGAAAACAATCGAGGTAAGAACGCGAAACATCAATTACCGTGGCGATCTCCTTATTTGTTCGTCTAAAAAACCGAATGACATTCCGTGCAGCATGGCCGGCGTAACTTGCGGTTTCGTTGAATTGTACGATACGAAACCCGTGGAAGATTTCACTCCGCAAGATTGGGCCGCGACGTGCATACCGGAGAAAGACAGGCCCCGAAAGGGTTATGGCTGGATGATGCGCAACCCGCGACGTGTCGTTGAAATGCCAATTAAGGGACAATTGGGATTATATGACATTGTGGTACCCAAAGGCGACATTACAGAATATCCACGGACCGTTGCATTGGGTTCTGATGGATGGGACATTATTCAAAATAAAATCAATCATATTAAGAAATGAAAGATGTTATTAAATTGAAGCAAACTCAATTCGGATATGTTGAGGATGAAAACGGCGTTGAATATATTAGATATGGCCTTGTAACCTCCATGCAAAAATCCGTAATTGACGAAAACAATAAATTACGTGAAAGGATGAAAAAATTGGCTGAAAAATTAAAGGCATATAAAAATGGAAAAACATTGGCAAAATAAAGTGACCGCATTTGACGCGCAATTATGCAAGATGGTCGAATCTTTGACCCAACTCCCGTGTGAACCGAAATTCGGTGGAGATCATTACTTCATAGAAGTTGATTACGGAAACCGCGATCCGCAGTTCGTGTCTGCCGTATGGCTTGCCATCGAAGGCCGAGCGGGTGATCGTTTGTTGGATATGAAAGATGATCCGGACCGGCATTGCTTGATTGCTCAAATAAGTTTTTACGACGGAAGATGCAACGATGCAGCGTTTATCCCTAAAATTGAAACTGAACAATGAAAGAAAACGAACCGATTTTAATGACCGAGGAATTTTGGTCTGATTCCCCGTTTTCAATTGTAAGATATTACGGACACATTAAAATTAACGGGTGCGAATATGTAATTTGTAATAAAGATGGCAAGGACATTTTCGAATGTTCAATGGAGGCAGAAAAAGAAGGTCGGGAAAAAGCGATCGAACCCGGAGAGCCTTGTGACTTGTGCAGGGCAGACGTTGTTCCGATCTACCGAAAATTAGGCCGTGAAAAATTCATTGAGTTCTTAGAACAAAATCCAGACGTATGGACACTAAAGGAAATCAAGAAAAGGTTGAAGGAGTGGCAAAAGAGCCAAGGCAATTGACGTGCGGTGATTGTTGGTATTGCACTTGGAGCGATTTGTGGACTTCTGCATGTATCAAGTTCGAATTGCCAATTAAGTCGGACGGGCCGGCTTGTATTTCAATTGTTCAAAAAAAACAATCCACCCGGTAATCCGGGAATGTCTAACTAAATAAATTTAATCATCATGGAAATTATCAAAGGTATTTTTTCAGAATCGTTCTGGTACATCGCACCAATGCTTATGACATTAACTGTTACATTGGCAGGTTTAATCAATGGTGCTTTGTGCATTATTCATGGAATTTGGCCTCAGATCGTCGCATGGTTCGTTGGTGCGCTGTTGTCCGTGGCTGCATGGGCGTTGCATTTAATCGAATTCGGAGAACCTGTTTGGCTTGGTGTCGTTATGTTATCAATTGTCGTCGGCCTATCATCAAACGGCATTTACGACATCCCGGCAATAAAAGCGTTTGTTGACAAATGGTTCAATCGGGGACGATACAAGATGTTGTCAGAATAAATGCAAAATGATTCCCGGATGGCGTAAAAAACCATTCGGGATTTGCCATTAAATATTTATTGTTTACATTTGCAAAAAATATCAAGGTTATGGCAGACGTTAAAGGGAAAAACGAACGGCCACAAGACGTTCACAACCAAATTGAGTACAGGCGGTTATCAGAGTTGAAACCGAACCCGAAAAACCCGCGCAAATCAACCAAAGAAGCGGTTGAAAAGTTGGC
>Ga0265300_10000476_pt1 | contig 41869 bp, 25 predicted proteins | sample AusTroGonzalo_MG_FD_193482 | JGI IMG/M metagenome (GOLD analysis project Ga0265300, IMG submission 193482) | Bovine rumen microbial communities from tropical cattle in Woodstock, Queensland, Australia - Gonzalo_03 | ecosystem: Host-associated > Mammals > Digestive system > Stomach > Rumen ... | reverse complement strand
CCGGCATGATAGTATGTAGGACCGGAGTAAGACTGCAGACCGTTTATGACAGCCATCGGTTTGAAACTCAGCTTGGTTACGTTGGGAACGTTGGGCAGAGCAACATCTATAAAAGCATACAGTCTGGTGTTGCCCTCAACCTTATGGAATTTAAGGCTGCCCAGTCCTGCCATCTGATAAAGGTAGCCGTCATCTGTCTCAGACAAGCAGCCGTCATCATCAGGTACAAGGTCAAAGAAATACTCCAACGCATCATCCAGCCCTTGGCTCACAATTGAACGGGATTTGGGCTCACTGTCATCCTCAACCACGCCCTCATCACACTCATAGGTCCTGGACTGCCAATCATCATCCAACTCATCAATACTGCATAGACCACGGATTATGCTCTGGGCCGCATATTCAAGATCTGCCTCAGCATCGGGCACATCATTATCAATTACATTCTTTTGGGAATCAGCTCCTAATTTGTCATCATCACATGAATTAAGGAGCAATGCGCCGCAACTCAATACGGCCAGCAAAACAAATAATGTCCTTCTCATATTGCAACCAGTTGGTTAGTCTATTTTTGCAAATATAGAGTTTGTTTTTATATTTTCATATTTTTTAGCATAATTCTCAGAGCGGAATGAGGTCACCACCGCCTATGAAATCGAAATCGGTCTCACTCCATACATCGTCGAATATATCGCTAGTGCAGATAATTGAGCTGGGCTCAATCTTTACTACGGTCGTCTGCGGTTTAATATATGTCTTTTTCATAGCCGTCCTTTTTACTTGTTCATAAATACCACCTGTCCGTTGTAGATATAAAGACCGCCCTCAGTAGGTTCCTCGTCAAGTTTGTGGCCGGAAAGGTCATACCAGCCCAGTTTCATGGAGGAATCGACAGAATCGTCCGGTACCAACAGGACCTCCGTAGTCTGGTCACCCATATTCAGCCTGATGGAACGTATCGGTGCAAAATTTGCGCTATTTCCACTAGCTGAAACGCCTTTGAGTCTAAAGTATGCACGGAAGGCGTTGATAATCATAGCCGTATTGGGATAGAACAGCTTGTTGCCCGCACCAACACATAGCATGCTTCTATCCTCACCTGCAATCTCCACGGGATCATAACTGCCCACAAAGTCCACATACTGAGTCTCAACATTACTTATAGTATTGTCAATTGTTGCCAGGAATATAGGATCCACCATGGATAAAGGTATCTCCGGCTGTTCTGTACAGAACTCCAGTTCTGCCAGCTGGAACTCATCACCTCTGGTAGCCTCAAAGCGGAAATACTGGTAGGCAGTATTGTTTGCGAGACCAAATACAGTACGAACACTGTCGGCCATGGGCAGCTTGTCTTTTTTGCTATTGTCAACCGTTACCAGCACTGTCCATTCAGCATCACCAATATTCTTGGCCTTGATGGTCCACGATGTCGGATTTCGTTGTCCTTGAAAATCATTGGCCGTCCATAGCGCGTAACCCTTAGGCGTGATGGGGCTTTCATAATGGAATTCAACCCATGGTGTTTCTTTACTTAGTCCATACTTGGTTGTCGTGTCACCATCCACCAGACTGCCGTAATCCTCTTCAGACTTCCAGTTTGTGCTCTGTCCATTATCTACTGTCGGTATCATTTTTATGAAGTTCAGAGCGGTTACGACATCTTGGGACGGATCAATAATTGAAGAGTTGCTGATACTTCCGTTCAAATCCCACCTCACGATATAGGGCTTTCCCGCCTCAATACTGGTCAGGTCATCACTGAAGTTCATGGTTAGCGTACCATTGGCATACGCTGTTGAGGTGAGTGTCTTAACCCTGGCACCTTCAAGCGGTGTGTTGGAGAATGTCAGTGTATCGCTGTTATCATTGTCATTTACGGCGAATGGCAGGCAGAGGGTGTTCCAGAAACCGTTCCTGAGTAACTTGCGTCCGCCCAGAGTTGCGGCGACATCATCTCCGTGATGAGAGCTGATCACACCTGCATTATCTCCATCATCCTCAAACGTCAGCAATGGTACAAGCAGAGGCTGCAAAGTCTTGCCGGTCAACGATTTCAACGTCAAGGCCGGTGTTCCCCAAGAATAAAGGTCTATTCCATCCGTAAACACCTTACCATCAGCAATACGGATATCATCGGCCTTATAACTGTCGGCATCGATAAAATCATCCGGGTTGGTCCAGCCCAACGAAAGCGAGCCGGAATGATGTCCACCTACACCACAGGCTCCGGCTCCAGCCCTTGCCGTTATCCGGCCTCCGTTGATGATGACAGTGCCCGCATTACCGAATAAATAACTTTTCATATCTTTTCCGCTACCGATGCCAGCGGCAGATTGACCGCCTGTGGCATTGACTACACCTCCATTGATAGTGATTACAGTATTCTCATCGACCTGGCTGTTGTTACTACCGCCTATGCCGGCACCATAATCTCCACCTGTTGCATTGATGATTCCGCCATTGATGGTTATACGTCCATGTATGGAACTGCCACTTTGAGTAGCTGAGGTACCACCAATAGCAGCAGAATATGTTCCGGCTGTAGCATTCAGCGTACCCGGTCCTTCAATTGTAAGAGAATTGGGGCTTAAAACATCAATGCCGGCGCTGGCCGTAAGCGTTGCGCCATCACCCAGAATCAACTTGACATCACCCTTAACCTTGATACGTTCACTGACGGTTGTATTCTCAGTTACTTTGTAGACAAAGTTATCAAGCGTAGTGGTCTGGGATGTTATCGGAATGTATTCTATTACAGAGAATGATTTCTCCTTGGATCCCTTGTAGCCGTTGTTATCCATAGCTGTGATTCTCAGCGTATAGGTATCCTTGTCCGTAACCTTATAAACACCATCGGTCTTGGATATCCATTCATTACTGCTATTTATCAGTTCAGAGATGTAATGGGTACCCTCAGTAAGCGATGATCCTTTGAATGATTTAACCGCATAACTGATATCAATAGGATCCCCCGTATATAAATAATGTTCATTTATTCCGTTTATGAAAGCGTATGAGAGATCATTGGGAATAGCAGGAAATACCTTTTTTCCTACCAGAGCGTCGACGTTGCCAATCCTGTTGCCCCTCTCATCACAGAATTCATGTCCATTTAAACGGACTGTTTGACACAAGATTTTATTTATATAAAGGAAATCTGTCATGTTAGTCCAGCCCAAGTTGACGGTACCGCTTGACCCCCAATGATTAACACAGCCTATACCAACAATACCACTTGTCGTTATCTGTCCGCTCTTAATGGTTATATCTCCATTTATGGAACCTTGGCCGCTACCGCCGATACAAGCATCAAACCCGGTTGTGGTTGCTATCAGCGCACCCTTTCCTTCAATTGTCAACGAACTGGAATCAGGCACTCCAATGCCCTCGAGAGCTCTGAGCGTCGCATTCTCCTCAAGAATCAGTGTTACGTTGCCATCTATGTAGATTCGGTGATCGACCGTTACATCATTCATCACTACACAGTAACGGTTATACAGTTTGGTTGTCTCGGTTGACATAATGGTGTATTCATACACGTTGACAGGTACGCTCTGCGAACCGGTATATCCACTGCCTTCTTTTGCCGTGATGGTCAGCAGATAGGAGCCCTCTTCGGCCATCTTATAAACGCCATCGGTCTTAGAGATGGGAACAGAGTTGTTCAGAACCAGTTGTGTGGTATAATCAACACCTTCAACCAACTCGGCCCCAAGGAAAGACGTCACGGCATAGCTTAAGGATGAGCCCTTAAGATAATAGTTTTTCACACCACTGACCGTTGAGTATGCCATGTCTGTGGGTATGGCAGGCACAATCTTCACTTCTGCTATATTGGAGGTAGTGGCAAGGACATTTCCTCCATCCAGTCTAAAGTACTTACCTTCTGCAAAAGCCACCTCCATGGTGTAAACCCTGGAATAAATATAGTCATCCATAGAGGTCCAACCCAGTGTAAGTGAGCCATTTGTATTGGCCGATGCATACTGTCCCTTGCCTATGCCTGCAGGATAGCCCCATGCCTTTACCTGACCGCCGTTGATTACTATGACACCAGGCTGACCATACTTTTCAGTGAGTTCTTGCGAACGTGCTCTCGCATAACCGCCGCCTATGCCGGATGCGCCACCTTCACCGGCGTAAGAGGTAATCACGCCGCCGTTAATGGTAATAATGCTGGTTTCACCTATTTTATTGTGGAGTCCACCGCCTATTCCTGCTGCCAGATAGCCACCTTGAGCAATGATGATACCGCCATTGATAGTGATTGTGCCATGTTCAGATTCACCCTGATCCCCATAGGAGGTGCTGCCGATTCCTGCATTATAAGAGCTACCCTTTGCGTACAGGACACCCCCTCCTTCTATGGTCAACGCATTGCCGCTTTCAACGCCTATACCCTTTTTGGCATTAAGAGTCGTTCCCTCTGAAAGAATAAGTTTCACATTACCGCTTATGGTGATACGGCTGTTGATAGTAACATCTTGAGTAACTATATAGTAAGGATGATTCATTGTTGTAGTCTCCGAAGTTACAATAGCAATTTCGGTCACCTTGATGAAAGGAGCCTCATCGGTCATATTCAACGTATAGACATTATCGCTTACCAAAATCAGTTCATGTCCATTACCATCGTTGTATCCATCAAAAATAAACCCATAATACTGTTCGCAGCTGATACTGAGATCAACCGCTTCAAAGGCTCCGGCAAAGAATTGATTGTCATAACGCATGCCGTTATTGCCTTCATAGGTAGTGACACCGGTGCTCTGGCTTACCGTAGCCGAGCCCGTGGGAGTAAATGAAACACGATAATGAGAGCCGATGGTTAAGGCCTTGCGTGCTCCGTTGCAGTCTGAACCGTTCACTCCGCCCAGATTGATGGAATTGTAGTAGTTGCAAGCCAAAGTACCGGATGAATTACCGGCTATGGCACCCTTTACGGCATTGGCAGAAATTGTATTACCTGCATAGAGACTGTAACGGATTGTTCCGGTATTATTACCCGCAATACCACCAAAATACATATCGGCACTGTGGTTATTACTGCGGACCGATGCATTACTGCGACAAGATGTTATAGAACCGGTATTATTACCGGCTATACCGCCAAAAGATCCATCGCTGTCATAACCGGCACTGACGGTGACATCACCATTGACGCCACAGTTGTTTATAAGACCTTTATTATAACCGGCTATGGCGCCCACACAACCGCTACCGGAAAACGTAGAGTTGTTGAGTTTGAGGTTTTTCACAACGCCGTCGCTACCCACATAACCGAACAAGCCCGCATAACTGCCATCCGGAGCACTGACCCGGATTCCGCTGACAGAGAAGTTACAACCGTCAAATACGCCAGAGAACGAGTGCCCTAATGCACCTATCATTCCAAAGTTGTTCTCAGCACCGTTGAAAGTAATGTTGCCGGAGAGTTTAAAGAACCTGTCCTCTTGTGACAAGCCGCTGTTTACACGTTGTGCCAGCAATTTGAGGTCGTGAACAGTACTGATGACATAGGCATCATCTTCTGTGGTTCCGCTATTATGCAGTGCATAATCGTGCGTTACCGTAAAACTGGCTGGAGCTGTGGTATAGGGATCATTGTTTGAATCGCCTTCAATAACAGCTTTCACCCACCAGGTACCCTCAAAAGATGGATTATTTGCAGAATACTCACCGTCCTGTGATGAACTGTATATATATGTAACAGGCCCTACGCTCAAATTCCCGGTTAACGTAGGTGACGGAGTGGCCTGTTCCAGGGTTGCACCGCATGAAACAGTAGCACCGTTGTTTGGTCCTTTATTGATAACTGCCGTCTGCGAATGGATTTCAGACTGGTCACCGTGTTCACTTTCAGAAGCATAGTAATAAACAGGGTAGTAACCTGCGTCCTTGGCTGTCACCTCCGACAGGTCAGATGTGAATTCTCCGGTAGTACCCACGCGGAACATCATCGAGCCGCTTGCCAGGGTACCGCCTTTTTTTACCAGTTCCTGCTGCTTTCCGTTATACTTAAGTCCGCCACGCATTTCCGGATCAGACTCCGGACGATTGGTCTTGGTAACAGTACTTACATGCATGTATATTGAGGTACCCAAGTTTCCTCTGTTAAAATCTATACCGTCTTCCCATTCACCTTCTTTCTCCTTATAACAGTTGACTGACCCATCCCTGGTGCTATTGAAACTTATATCAGTAACAACCCGTTTATCGGCAAATTCGTCCGTGGTATAATACAGATAAAGGTTCCATCCCACATTACCTGTATTCAGGTTTCCCCCATTTCCTAAAAAATCAGGGTCTCCTTTGTATGGACAGAGATGATAGGTGCGGTAATTGTAAATGAACGTATCCTCTGGATTCGCTGTATTAACAACCACAAAACCAGTAACGTAGCCACCGTCAGCGCTTGCATGGTCACCCTTTCTATAACCTAAGTATATGTAAAGACCGCCTGCATTTTTGTTAAGGTCATCTTGAATGAAAGTGTAGCCTTCATGCAAATAATACCTAAGAGAATAATTAATTTCAGCTTCTGTCGAGTAATCAGAGTAACACCCCATAAGGACAACGTCTGTTACATACTCAGGCCACTCGTCAGCCCGTGCTGTCGTAGTTGAAGCACCAAGAAGAAGCAGCATGGCTGCACGTATAAGTCCTTTTTTCATATTATTCAGCATTTGGCTACAGATTATTTTCTTTCTACCTGTTATTTCTTATCCAGGTCAGCTATATCCTTAAGCAGAGCGAGCACAAAATTCCAGTTCTCCTCAACTGTGGCAATCTCCACACATTCCTTGACGGAATGCGGATCATGGATTGTAGGGCCGATGGCCAGGCACTGCATATCCGGATAGGCGCGGACAAACTCAGACAGCTCCAGGCCGGCACCGATCTTACGCAGTACGATAGGCATGCCGAAACGCTTCTGATATGCCTCCTGCGCATAGATTATTATAGGTGAATTGATATCGGGACTCCATGCCGTATATCGGCCGGAGTATTCTCTCTCACAGCCGGATTCGCCAACACCATACGAGTCATCTATCATACCGGCCGCTTCATCAATACCTTCATCGTGGAACCCGCGTACCAGATACGTGGCTGAGAACACATTGTCATCAACAGATATCAGGCCTATATTGTTTGAGGTCTCAAACGCTCCGTTCACCTCCCATGACCACTCAATGATATCCTGCGGCGCATTGGCCAGGCCATTAATAACGGTTATGCTCTGGGTGTTGTTATAGCAGTAAGCCGGCATACTGACGGGAGTGATTGAATAAACCATATTGGGATCCTTCAGCTTATGGTGCCTTTTCTCATAGGACATATAGCTTTCATATTTATTCTCAAAATCCTCAGACTCATTTTCCGGAACAAGCACGATAAATGACACATGGGTGGAGATGGCGTTACGGGCATCACCGCCTACACAATCAACCAACAGCAGATTATCCATAGTGACAAGACACTTGGCCATAAGGGATATTGTATTGACACGACCGTCAACAATGTCGGCGCCGCTATGACCACCGGTAGCATCTTTAAGCTCCAACTGATAGGCTATATAACCTGCAGGTACCTGTTGAGGTTCCATATCCAGAGTCATGTTTATAGTCAGACCTCCAGCTGTGCCAACGCACATCTCGCCACCGGTCTCCCAATCAAGATTGATCATAATTTCACTCTCCAGAATGCCGGGTGTGAGGGCCAGCGCACCACTCATACCGGTCTCCTCATCCCATGTAAAGAGACACTCCAGCGGTCCGTGAGGAATATCATCGGCATCCAAAATTCCCAGAACGATAGACATACCTATACCGTCATCGGCACCAAGAGATGTCTTGTTGTCCTTGGAATGAATGACTTTGCCGTCCACCTCCTGTACGATACCCTGTGTCAGGAAATCAATATCATATCCCTGAGCAGCCACGCACACCATATCCATGTGGGATTGCAGGCAAACGCTTGGAACGTTCTCCATGCCGGGTGTAGCATCCTTGTAAATGATGACATTTCCGTTGTCCTTTACAAAACGAAGATTGCGTTTCTGGGCAAAAGCGGTCAGATAGTCACGCATCTTATCCTCATGCAGGCTGGGCCTGGGGACAGCGTTTATCTCCTTAAAAAAGCTTAGAGCTGATTCATAACTTGACGGTGACTTGGGATCATCACCTGACGGAGCATCAATCTTCTCTGAACATGCAGTAAAAATCATAGCCAATGCGGCTACGAACAAATAGTCCTTTAGTCTCATAATTATAATAATCGGTTAGTCCTTTGTCTGCAATTATATAAAAAGATTTAAAAAAATCCAAAATTTATACCGACTATTTTGAAAGAAGTTCTGATAAAGCAAGGACCTGACGGTTCAATTCATAGAGTTCATCGGCAAATTCAGTGTAGGTACGGCGGTTATTCATCTCCTTAAGCAGGGCATGATGGGCGCGGTTAAATGCCTGAAGCATGGTGATGCACTGGCGGCGCATGGACTCAGCGCTCTCCAGCCTGATGCGGCATTCAGTGTATTTGCGGTCAAACTCCGGCCAGGGAGTGATGCCGGCCAATGATGTTGAGTTAAGATATGCGCGGTAGTTGTTTTCCAGACCCGTGCGCTCATTCTCTATAAGTGACTTGAACTGGTCTGATTTAAGACCCTCCACGATTGACTTTACGCAGGCATCAACAAGGGTGTCACCATGTATCAGAATTTCCTTTACAACTTTACGCTGGCGACGCTTGCCGTACTGCTCTGCCAAATAGCCGCTGGTCTTGCCAATCTGCTTGGCTATTCCAGGCTCATAGAGGGTTCCCCAATCCAGCTTGTTGTAGGCTATGGCCAATGAATCCATGTTACGGCCTATACCTCTGAGTTCAGTACCGTTACGTTTCCATCGGGCATCATTGTTCACGGAGCGGAGGGCACGTATGTAGCTGTCAAGAATATTTACACAAACATCAGCCTTATCGGCCAGACGGGACTCTCCGGCGGTGGCATCGGCCAGACCGTTCAGTTCACGGATGCGGGTATCGGCCCCCTGCAGTGAGGCTGCATAAATGAGTCCGCGCTCCATTCGGACCTCATCAAGCATACGGAATATGCTTCCCGGACCGGCTACGGCAGAGTCACTGACTACGGTAAGTGCGTTGACCCGCTTAAGCTGGGCTTTGGTCATTGATGAGCACCCGGACATGTAAACCAGCACGAACAGCATGGTACACCACAAGGCAATGGCCTTGAGCACCCTGACGCACTCCTTTATCACGGTCTCTGTAATGTCAAGTGATTTGGGGATCTTGTTCATCCTGGTCACCAGCGCACGGATCTCCTTTGCCTGCAGGTTTACACCGCCTGCACTCTCTGTGAACCTCTCTACCAGGCCGGTTTCCACATTCACTATGGCGCTGCGTTCAGCCTCACGGAGGGTTACACACGCCTGTTCCATAATCTCTCTGTCCTTTGCGGACAACTGCGGATCCATACGTCCGCCATCGGCCTGGGCAATAGCACTGGCTATCTCGTCCAAGCGCAAACAATTCTTATTTTTCATATTATCGGAAAAGAATGCACAAATATAGAAAAAGCACACAATAGGGACAATCCCCTCCGTGTGCTTTTTGCAAATGCACACGGAGGGGACTGTCCCTATTGTGTTGTTTTACTCAGTTACTGAGCAATTCCAAGCATATTGTACTTGACACCGTCCTTGATGATATACAATACACCGTCCTCATAGACCTTGACGGCCTTCTTTTTCATCACGCTTTTAACAGCCTTTACATTAGCTGGGATAACATCTTCAATTGACTTCCAGGCATACTTCTGAGTATCACTTAAATCCTTTTCTTCTACCCACTTACAGGGAACGCCCTTATAACTATCGTCATCCCACACATCACCGAACTTGAGAACATACTCAACCCAACCAGATAGATCTGAATTATATTCAGCTAAAACATAATCATTTCCTGTAGCATTGTCATGTCCGGCAAAACCGAACTTGTCATCTGCGGTGGCTTCCAATTCAGCAAACCACCAACCAGTCCCCAAGAGTTCCATAGCTACATTTCCAACACCTACAATTTGTACCTCTACGCCATCAATTGCAGGTAGATAGGCTGGAAGAATAACATATTCATACTCCTGAGCCTTTACTGATACTGTGCAAACAGCCAAAACTGCTGATGCAAAAACAAATTTGAGTAGTCCTTTTACCATAATAAATTGATCTTAAAAAGTAATAATTAGATTATTAATAGTCCTTTATCCGCAAATATATTAATGGTTTTAAAAAAAAACAAAATTTTCATTAGTTATTTTGAAAAAGCACACAAAAGGGACAGTCCCCTCCGTGTGCTTTTTGCAAATGCACACGGAGGGGACTGTCCCTTTTGTGATATTTTCCGAGTTATTCTTCTGAGAAGAGTGCGGTTGAGAGGTAGCGCTCACCGGTATCAGGCAGCAGGACGAATACGTTCTTGCCGGCAAACTCCGGACGTGAAGCCACTACGCTTGCAGCATATGCAGCAGCACCGCTTGAGATACCAACCAGCAGACCCTCCTCCTTAGCCAGTGCACGGGCTGTCTCAAAAGCATCCTCGTTTGCTACGGGCAGGATCTCATCAACGATTGAACGGTCAAAGTTGTTGGGCACGAATCCGGCGCCGATACCCTGGATCTTGTGGGGACCGCTGGGGTTACCGCTCAGTACGGCCGATGAAGCGGGCTCTACTGCAATCACCTTTGCATTGGGGAAAGCCTCCTTGATAGCCTTTGCAGAACCGCTTACTGTACCACCGGTACCTACGCCTGCTATGAATGCGTCAACCTGAATACCAGACTCCTTTGCATCGGCCACGATCTCCTTACCGGTGGTCTTGGCGTGAATCTCAGGGTTGCTGGGATTGTTGAACTGCTGCAGGATAACTGCTCCGGGTATTGAGTCACGCAGCTCCTCAGCCTTGGCAATGGCGCCCTTCATGCCTGTTGCACCCGGTGTGAGCACGATCTCAGTTCCGTATGCGGCAGCCAGCTTGCGGCGCTCAATGCTCATGGTCTCGGGCATGGTAAGTATTACCTTATATCCTTTTACTGCGCCTACCAGTGACAGGCCAACGCCAGTGTTGCCCGATGTAGGCTCTATGATTGTTCCGCCCTGCTTAAGGATACCCTTCTTCTCGGCATCCTCAATCATGGCCAGTGCTATACGGTCTTTTACAGATCCGCCGGGGTTGAAGAACTCAACCTTGGCTACTATGTTTCCTTTGATACTGCGCTTGGCAGTGAACTTGTTTAATTTAACTGTCGGGGTCTTACCGATCAGTTCAGTGATTGTACTGTAGATTGCCATAGTTTTGTGTATTTAGTTTTGTTTGTTTTCTGTTTCCGATGCAAAGTTACGGCCAATGGAAACAATGCACAAAGAAATACCAAAATCAGGAAAAACATTCTAAAGCACGCTAAAATAACAGTTGGTTTATTCTAGAAAACTACATCAAACGCTTAATGACAGCGAATAACTTATACGGCATGTAACGCACGGGCAGGTCTATCCAGGTGGGAGCCTTTACGATGGAGCGCTGATGAGTGAACGCATCAAAGCTCAGTTTGCCGTGATAATGACCCATACCGGAGTTGCCCACACCGCCAAAGGGTATATTACCGTTGGCTATATGCATGATGGTATCATTGATGCAACCTCCGCCTGATGACGTATGCCTTATCACATCCCAGCCGTCTGTCTCAGATCCGAACCAGTAGAAGGCCAGCGGTTTCTCACGCTCCGTTATGAACTTAATTACCTGCTCCTTAAAATCCTTACCGGATATGGTGATCATGGGGAATATCGGGCCGAAAATCTCCTCGGTCATAACGGGAGCATCGGTCGCAACATTATCAAGCAAAGTAGGCTCAATGAAACGCTCCTTTGCATCGGTACGCCCACCATATACAATATCACCGTCTTTAAGATAGGCCGATACGCGCTCAAAAGCCTTGTCAGTAACAATACGTACAAAATGCCCGGACTCCTTTATATCCTTGCCGTGCAGATACTCCACCTGAGCCGCAAACTCCTTGATGAACGCCTCCTTTACATCCTCATGGATAAGGATATAGTCGGGCGCAATGCAGGTCTGACCGGCATTCAGCGTCTTGCCCCAGGCTACACGACGGGCAGCAATCTTAAGGTTGGCACTCTTGTCAATGATGCAGGGGCTCTTGCCACCCAGCTCCAGGACAACGGGGGTAAGATGCTCGGCAGCAGCAGCCATCACCTTGCGGCCCAGTGCGGGACTGCCGGTAAAGAATATCATGTCATAGCGGCAGCCAAACAGCACCTTGTTCACCTCACGGTTACCCTGAACGACAGCAATGTAATTCTCACTGAAAGCGGAACGTATCATCTCCTCCAGAGCCGCCGATACATTAGGAACATACGGTGAAGGCTTAAGCACAGCGGTGCAGCCGGCCGATATGGCACCCACCAGCGGATTGAGCAGCAACTGCACCGGATAGTTCCAGGGCGATACTATCAAGGCCTGTCCCAGCGGTTCGTTTACAACAAATGAGCTTGAAGGGAACAGCGTGAGCGGTGAGTGACGGCGTTTGCGTCTTGCCCATCGGCCCACACCCCTCAGATGCTCACGGATCTCAGCCTTGACAAGACCTATCTCAGTGAGATATGCCTCCTGATATGATTTGTGCAGGTCTGTCCACAAAGCATCGGCCAGACGCTGCTCATACTGAATAACGGCAGCTCTAAGTTTACGCAGTTGCTCCTTACGGAACTTTACGCTCAGTGTTGCGCCTGTACCAAAATATTCACGCTGCGATTTCAGGATTTCCTGAATTCTTGCTTCCGGGGTGTTTTGTATTGTCATTCTTGCGACCTGTAAAGTGATCCATCGTGTGATAGATTCCAAAGATAGTGCCAAAAACGAAATCAAACAACCATGAGGGCAGGATTGCCTCCATCAAACGTATGAAATGGAATCCGAACGGTATGCCGCGGAAGTTCCTGTTCCTCTCTATTGAGCGTATTATCTTGCGGGCGGTATGCTCCGGATCCAGGATGGGGAATATGGGCGATGCCACGCCGTCAAACATTCCGGTATTGATAAAATACGGGGCAACGGTGGTGAAACGCACCTTTGACTTCATGTCATGGAGCTCAATACGGACTGAATCGGACCATCCTATCACGCTCCACTTGCTGGCGGCATAAACGCTCATCTTGGGCATGGAGAGCATACCTGCGGCCGATGCAATATTGCAGATATGGCCCTTGTCACGCTTAATCATATCGGGCAGCATCACGTGAGCTACGTTCATGGGAGCAATGGCGTTGATCATCATGGTACGCTCAATATCAGGAGTGGTCAGCTTATCGAAAGTGGCGTTGCTGGTAACGATTCCGGCGCACTGGATCACGATATCCACAGCTCCGCACTCCTTTACGGTAGCTGCGTAAGCCTCCTCAATCACCTTCTTGTCCGATACATCCACGCGGTAACCGCTTACCTGGCCTTTTGATGAGAGCTCACCCTTTACAAGCTCAATGTTCTTCTCGTTTATATCCCAGATTATAAGTCTTGCTGCACCCTTCTCAAGAGCCATTCGGCCCATAATCCTGCCTATGCCCGATGCTCCACCGGTTATAAGCACGTTAGCGTCTTTGAATTTCATAACAGGCGCAAAAATAACACAAAGGGGACAGTCCCTATTGTGTTGTTCAGATTGTGTGGCAAAACAAAGCGCCGATGTGGCGAAATAGCATATCATAAAAAAAATATTGAGTTGTTTTTGCATTTTTTCACATTATATATATATTTGCCGTAAAGGACTGATTTGAAATACAAATAAGGACTATAATATGGAAAAAGCGACTTTAACTACAAGTGGCTTTGAGTTACGTTCATTATTCGGAACTACAAAGCGCAGTATCCTGTTGTTTACAATGATTATCCTGTCCATATTGGGCGGAAGTACGGCAAAAGCCGATAACAATGAGAACGCCGCCCTCTACATGGTAATGCCGGCCGGCATGAACCAGCTCAAGTTTGAGATGCCGGTCTATGATGCCGAGGGCTATGACGGTTGGGTGGACCAGGGTTACGTCTATGTCACCCCCAAGGGCGGCAACAGAATGACACTGCTCCACTACTACTCACGTGAGACAGATGACACATACCCTAAAGCATGGCTGAGCAAGGGAGTTGACGGATTATTGACATTACGTCGTGACCGTAACTACTCCAACGTCACCATCACAACATCCGAGAAGGGAATTGAGATCCCGTCAGTGCCGGGCACGGATTACTGCAAGCTCTACCTGACATGGACCATACCCGATGCACTGCGCGGCAAGGAGCTCACCATATCATGGAGAGTACACAAGACGGGTAACATGACGGAATACTCCGAGGACGTGGATATCAATAGCAGCATAGTCAGTTTCCCCGCCCTGCCCGAGCAGTCACGTCCCGAAGTGACAGACCCTGTACTGGGTTACGATCTTGCTCACGCCGGACAGATGATGCTCATTTACACCATGAGCAGCAACAATATCAAAAGTCTGACGGCACATTACAATGAGGCTATAGGACAGCATCTTACGCACAATGCCATACCGGTGGATCCAAAGATGTCAGGTTACATCTACCTGGATGCCGAAAAGTGCTATACCGATTTCTATATTGAGGCCGAGTATATAGACACAGAGGAAAACCTGCGTGTCTCCAAGTCTGATTCACTGACGCTGCCCACGCTTCACACACCGGCCAGCCTAGCCGCCACACTTCTGCCAAACGGCGAAGTGCAGCTGACGTGGAGCACACGTAATGCACGGTGGAATGACATATCCGACGGAGATACATGGGAGTTGCAACGCAACACATCCGGTGCGCTGAACGCCGACGCTCAATGGCAGACATTCGGTCAGGTCTCATTCCTGAACAAAGACACCACTTACACCTACACGGACCAGACGTTCCTGCAGTCCTACGAGGGCAAGACGGTCTATTACCGTGTACGCCGAACTTCAACTGCTGCCTGGAACTGGGCCTCCGGTACCTACGCCCAGACTGCACTGTCATACCCCGTACGCCTGCCGTACGTAGTATCGGCAAACGTAAAACAAGGCAAGTGGACTACCGGTGAACATAAAGCGGATTTCACATTCTCCTTTGGCACACCGGCTCAGGACAGCGAGGGACGTTATCTGCTGAGTACTGCCCAGGATTGGGAGTATATAGTCCAAAAAGTAAACGAGGGAGCAGGACCGGTCAATGTCATTATGACTGCCGATGTGGATATCACCGGCATGAAGTCCATGATAGGTTATAACAAAAGCGCTCCATATACCGGTACCTTTGACGGAAACGGACACACACTCACCTTTAACCCCGGTATTTGGACCGAAAAATATGTCGCACCGTTCCGCTATGTCAAGGATGGTACTGTCATCAAGAATCTTAGAGTACAAGGCACAATCAATACCTCCCAGCAATTTGCCGCAGGTCTGGTTGCCACGATTACCGATGCGTCAGAGCAGATCCTCATAGAATCGTGTCAGTCATCGGTAGTCATAAAGAGTTCGGTTAACGGTGACGGCACCAATGGAGGCTTTGTAGCCAATGCCCAGGACTGCAAGCATCTCATCCTGCGCAACTGTCTGTTTGACGGAAGCATTGAAGGAGAGAACTGTTACAACAATGGCGGTATGGTTGGTTGGAGCAGAGGCGAAGTGGTGATAGAGAACAGTGTATTCAATCCATCGTCCATCGGCACTGAATTTGCCGGTTGCCGTACATTCGCAAGAACCAGCGAGAACAATGTAAAGATCACCAACAGCTACTACACCATGCCTTATGACGGTGTCAGCACCACCACCATTGACAGCAAGTCTTTCCATATTCTCAGAAACTCATCAGACTGGGATGTAATCAGACAGACAGTTGAGACAAGTGAGGAAGATGTCAACATAATCCTGGACGGTAGTTTCCTTGTCACACAGATGCTGGGAACAAGCGAGAAGCCATACCATGGCATATTTGAGGGCAACGGACACACACTCAGTATTGATATTAATTCCGATGACCAGTTTACGGCTATATTCCATTATGTAAATGGCAATACAATAATCAGGAACCTGAATGTTCACGGCAGCGTATCCGGAAGCAGGCATGCCAGCGGACTTGTAGGCTATAGCGACAACAGTGCAACAATAACCATTGAGAACTGTCGTGTATCGGCCCACGTGATTACCAAAGATTTCTATGCCGGCGGTTTTATAGGCCATGGACAAAAGGCAAAGCATATAATAAGGAACTGTCTGTTTGACGGCAAGCTTGAGTCAATAGAATTCAACAACACCTCATACGCAGGTTCTATCATCGGATGGGAAGAGGGCGGTACCTCAAACGAGGTCTACAACTGTCTGGAGCATGCCACTTACATAGGTTTCAACCATAATGGTTTCTGTTGGCGTCAGCCCGGCTCCTATTACGGAAACTCCGGCACCTGCCACGACAACTATTCCTTCAAGGATTGGGAAGAAGCCAATAAAGCATCCGGAATGGATGCCGCCACCCTATCGGAAAAACTGGGTGAAGGATGGCAGACATGGAATGATCTTGTCATTCCCATTCAGAAACCGGACGCATCAGTTGTCATCGGACAGGGTATCGATGCTTCTCAAATGACTCTCAAGGCCCTGAAAGAGGCTCTGAACGAAAAATGGGAGATAACAGGTAACAGCATAGTACCCGCCGTCACTTCCTCTACATCACCTGAACATGTCGCCACAGCATGGGACAGCCAGGCTAAAGTGGTGCTCTACATAGACAAGTCCATAGACGGACAGGTTCTCTATACTGAACGCAGCGAACTCACTTCCGATGAAATCAGGGACGGAAAATTCAGCCGCGACCTGTTCTCATCATGCGTGGATCATGATTTCCGCCTCATCGTGGAGAAAGGAGGTTCCCGTCTGGACATCAGCGACGCCATTGGCATCAACGCCCAAAAAGCTGAGACAGGTGATGCTGCACGCTATCATTTTGACAATAACGTAGTTGTGTATGACCTTAAGGCCGATACCATGCAGACATCTGTTTCCCTCTCGTGGAAGACAAGCGGTGTAGGAGACTTTTTCCGCATCATACGCCGCGACAGGATGGATAGCAGCATCGATACGCTCGAGCACAGCTACAATCTGACTTCATTTGTAGATAAGACTCCGCGTCCGCAGCACACATACACATACATCGTGGAGGGTGTGAACCAGTGTGAGACCGTACACATAAGCCGTGATTCAACTTACGGAGCTTGCCGACCTACCGGTATGGTACGCGGTTATGTCCGCTTGGCCGACGGTACCGCCATGGCAGGCGTAAAGGTGAAAGCCACACCTTCATCGGGTGCCTATGAGGGAGCTGTCATCTGCACATCGGTAACAGACGAGACAGGTTTCTTTGAGATAAGCGGTCTTATTTACCAAGGCGCTGCCTCATACGAGATTTCCGTAGAAATGGGCGGTGACATGCCTGGCATTGAAGCCAAGTCATCAAGCTTTGACGACTACTCCAACCTTGTCACCAACCTCAACTTCATACAGCGACGCTACTACATATTCTCCGGACAGGTTCTGTACGAGGGAACAAGCGTGCCGGTGGTAGGTGCTCAGTTTGAGCGTGACGGCGTGATAGTAAAGAACGGATCCGGACAGCCCATCACGACTGACTCTCAAGGTAATTTTGAGCTGAGCATACCGCAGGGCAGCCACACCGTACGAGTAGTCAAGGACGGACATCTGTTTGCCGATGACGGATTCTACATCGATCCCGATGCCGCAGGAAGCGACAAGCGCAATCACAACTGGCAGAAAGAGGAGGCTGGATATTTATTCTGGGACCAGACACAAGTCACGCTGAGAGGCCGTGTTGTAGGCGGTGACGTTCAGGGCAGCAAACCTCTGGGACAGTCTGCATCGATCAACAACCTGGGTGACTCGCTCACTGTCATTTTGCAGCTGGAGGGTGACAACGCCTCCTATCTGGTACGCGACCAGTTGGACGGTACCGTGACGGAACGTCACTACAACCAGCCCGTGGGACCTGCTGACACATGTCAGATAAACATGTATCGTCATCGCATTGTCATCCATCCGTCCAACACGACAGGTGAGTATCTCATCAATCTGCCCCCTGTCAAGTACAAGATTACTGAGGTCTATGCACAGGGCTATCCCACACTGTTCCAGACCGGACAAGTGGGACAGACCGTTGACCTGACGGATTTAGTGAATGCCGATACCGCCACATGGAACCGTTTCTACCATGTAGCCCCCACCCTGGATGTCAGACAGTTCAACATGATGGGTGAGCAATACTATGGTATAAAGAGCTATACTTCCATGGATAACACGGGTAAGAACGTCAGCATAGAATTGTGGAATGACAGTACACGTGCCTATAGCTTTGGCTATCCTGTTTTCATGGCCGGCAGTCCTGTCATTCTGACCATGTCCGCCGTGGAGCAGTACTATTATAACAATGACACCCGAACGGCAGTTCCTGACGTGGTACAAATGCCGGGAGGAAGCGTTCGTATACAGAACGGTCTGATAGGCACTTCTGACAACAACGAGATAACTTTGGACAGCATAGGCCAGGGTACATACTGCTTCACTCCGCAGAACCTCACCTTCACACAAGAAGGTGACCTGGCGCTTAAGACAATGACCATGACTCTGCTGTATGACGGTACCTATTACGATATTAAGCCCATGAGCGGTGAACCCCTACGAGGTTACGTAATGGCCTCGACAGCCAAGTCACAGGGCCGTCGTTCAGTACAGGATGGCGGAACCTACCTTATAGATATCCTGCGTGATCCGCCAGGATCAGGTTCAAGCGCCTATATCGAGAAGGGCTCCAAGATGAGTTATTCTTTCTCACAGAACGTAAAGGCACAAGCCGGACTGCAACTCACATTCGGAACCAGTGCCGGAGGAACCAATATGTTTGAAGGTGTCTGGGCCGGAGTAGGAGGCGGTTCTTTCCTTGGAAACAATCTGAGTGTCAAGAATCAGGACCAGTTCGGAATAGGACTGGTAACCACCTACTACAACAGTTGGCAATACAGCTACACGTTTGAGAACGACGAACGCATCAGCACCTCATCATCTCCGTTGTGCGTCGGACGCGATGCCGACCTGTTCATAGGCATGACGCAAGTGGCCATTCTCGAGGATGGCATTGCCGTCCGTGCAGTGGATCAGGAGACCTACAACCGGTTGACGACCAATGCCGGCGGCACATTCACGGTAGATGGTATGGATTACAAAGTACCGGTAGGTACCATGAAACTGATTGCACAAGGTCAGGACAGCAAGGGAGACAACGTATATCTTATCCGCGATGAGGTTCTCAATTTCAAGACAGAACTCCAGAGCACATTCGTTCACTCTCAGGTTCAGATTGAAAAGGAGCTCATCCCCGACCTGATCAAGCTGCGCAACCAGTTGATACTTGCTCCCGGCACTGACCAGAATACTGCCAAGCAGATAGCCAACCTTAAGGAGCATGCCATGTTTATCAGCTCTGTTCCGGCCGATGACGAGAATTTCGGTGTGGCAGGCTATTATACTCAAGTGAATCCGGACAATGGCTCCAAGACCGATTCAGTCTCCTGTTACAACGACAGGATACGCACCTGGATTGAGTTCCTTGCCATCAACGAGAAAGATAAACTTGAAGCCACTGAACTGGTCAAACGTTATGACCTTGACGGACGTTCAAGCATCTCGTACGGTGAGAGTTTCGGCACATCTGACTCAGAATCGCGCTACTGGCTGTTGCCGTTGATGGGCGACGGTCTGGGTTCCCTCTCATTCCCGGGAGTGGGTAATATAGGAGGTGGCGGAGCCAAAACAGGAAATGCTGAACTCCCTTCAAATGGCGATGATGGCAAAATGAAGACATTGAACATTGACATGTTCGGTAACGGTATCTACATAAAGATCGCCCCGATCCTGAGCCTTGACTACAATTGGAACTTCGGAATGAGTGAGAGTCAGTCCAAAAAAATCGGCTTCTCGCTATCGCCGTCACTCTTATCGAATCTTGTAGTGGATGTCTACCGTGCAAAGGTTGACATGGACGTCATCAGTCAACGTGTAGCAGCCATGGAGGAGGACGGTTATGTGGAGCCTGAGAACCTGTTCTTCCAGTTTGTATCTGAAGAATATATAGATTATGTAAAGAACGGAGCAGGTTACGGAAAGTTTGGAGCAATACCCACACTGAACTACGTAAGCGAGGCACCCACGCAGTATCGCAGTTTTGTCTATCGTACCAGAGGTGGTGCAACATCCGCTCCGTATGAGGATGAGCGCAAGACAAAGTACTACATGGCCGGAACCACGCTTGACGAGAAGACCATTGCGATAGACAACCTGCATATATGGGCCGATCAGCAGAGCGTCAGCAACGTACCGTTTGACGAGCCGGCACGATTCACTGTCCATATGTCAAATGAGAGTGAAGTTCCCGGTATGACGACACCTGCATTTGTCTATTTCCTGGATGATGAAACCAACAAGAAAGGCGCCAAGGTGTTTGTGGACGGTGCACCGGTTACGGGTACCGGCAACAGTGTCTCAATAAGCGCCAATATTCCCGTCACCAAGCAGGTGGAGATATATCCGGGTGCCGATTTTGACTATGACAACATCGGTCTCTGCATCTGGAATCCTAATGACGGAAAGCGTATAGAGACAGTCTATCTGTCTGCCCATTTTGTTCCCACCGCAGGCAAGGTCAACATCTCGCTGCCCGGTGACAAATGGGTTATAAATACAGAGTCGCAGTACAACACACAGCGTCAGCAGTACTACATGCCCGTACGTATTGACGGCTTTGACGTTAACTACCGCGGATTTGACCATATCGAGTTGCAATACAAGCTCTCCACACAGGGAGACAAGGAGTGGGTAAGCATCTGCTCCTACTATAAGGATTCGTTGCTCATGGCCAAGGCAAGCGGCGAGAGCAGGATGATAGAGGATGACGGCCAGATCATGGCACAGTTCTACGGAGAGGCTGATCCCGTGGAACAGAGCTATGACCTGCGTGCTGTCTGCTACTGCCGTCACGCTGAGGGATTCCTTACCCGTTCATCAAAGATCCTGACCGGAATCAAGGATACACGTCGTCCGCAGCTGTTCGGTACGCCCAAACCTGAGGACGGAATCCTGGATATAGGCGATGACATAATACTGCGATTCTCAGAGCCCATTGCAGGCAACTACCTGCGTCCTATCAACAACTTTGAGATTCTGGGACAGACCAACTCAAACAACATCACGCTCTCAACATCTCTGCACTTTAACGGAGACTTTGACTGTGCCACCAGCATGAGTTCCCGCAACCTGTCAGGTAAGGCATTCACCGTAGACGTGATGGTCAATCCCCAGGATACCGCACAGGCCATGACCGTATTCAGCCACGGCAGCGGCACCCATCAGCTGGAGCTGGGACTTACTGCAGACCGCAAGCTGAGTGCCCTATTCATTATCAGGGACGGAAACGGTGGCGGACTGTTACATAGCAGTGACAGCACCTTGCATTTCTTATATGAGAGTGATGAGGCTGTACCGTTCAACGGAATGCGCAGCATACGCTATGTCCTCTCCCCCAACGCACTGGCCAGAACCACTACCGTCATCTTCTATGACGGTACCCGCGAGATTGGCCGCGCCAGACATCCGTACATATACAACGGAACGGGACAGTACATGCTGGGTATCGGTAAGATAGACGGAACATGGAGGAAATATTCCTTTATCGGCGATATGCTGGAGTTCCGTCTCTGGAACCATGCCCTTACAATGGATGAGATGAATGACTACAGCATGAAACACCTTACCGGCTATGAACTGGGACTGCTTGACAACTATCCGCTCAGCGAAGGCAAGGGAGCATACAGTTTCAATCAGGCCATTGGCGGCAGTGACCTGCATATCTCAGGAGCTACATGGAAGGTGCCTGACGGCCTTGGCATGAAACTTGACGGACAGAAGGGTTTCAGACTGGACGGTGAAAAGTTTACACGCTGGAGCCATGAGGATTACACGCTCATGTTCTGGTTCCGTACATCGAATATGAACGGAACGCTTCTGGCTAACGGACTCTCAGTTGATGAGCCCGGAGCCGCCGATCATTTCAACTTCTATGTCAAGAACGGAAACCTGGGTCTGCGTCTTGGAGGCACAAAACTGAACACTTCAGTCTCTGTTTCCGATGGAGACTGGCATCATGCCGCACTTACCGTAAGCCGCTCACGCAACTCGGGTTGCATCTATGTAGACCAGCAGCTCTACAAGACATTCGCTCTTGATACGATAGGCGGTATACAGGGTGGTTATCTGGCTGCAGGTGCCACTTATACCGGTCCTAATACAGCCGTTGAACCTATCAGCGGTCACATAGATGAGATCGCAATGTTTGAGATGGCCCTGCCTGAGAACTCTATCAGCGACTTTGCCAGCAACACGCCTACAGGTGAGGAGATGGGTCTGATGGTTTACCTCAATTTCTCCCGTAACGAGTTGCAGTCAAGCGGAGGACAGCGTCTCATGCCTACAGGTATCAGTCTGAAACGATATAAAGACGAGGCCACCGGCCAGCTGACAGCCGAGCGCGACACTATCGTTAAACAGAACGTAGTTGATGAGCTGGCAGACCGCACCGTCTATGCACCCATGCGTGACAAGCAGCAACTGGAGAACATACGCTACTCATTCGTAGCTGACGGCAAGGATCTGCTCATAAACCTGAACGTGCCCAACGACCGCATAGAGAAGACCAACGTCTATGTAGTAGTAAAGGATGTGGCAGACCTTAACGGCAACACAATGGCATCTCCGGCCGTGATGAACCTCTACGTATATCGCAATCCGCTGCGTTGGGATGTAAAGCGTCTCGAGATTGACACCCGGTACGGAGAAGAGTATACGTTTGAGGCGACTATCCGTAACCTGAGCGGCAAGAGCCGTCGCTTTAATCTGGACGGTCTGCCCCTCTGGATGACGGCATCTGAGACCAGCGGCGTAGTAGAACCTCTCAACGAGTATTCAATAGAATTCACCATCTCACCTTATATCAACATAGGTGATTTTGATGAGGTTATCAACCTTATCGGAGAGGACGGCATGAACGAGCCTCTGCCTATCAGTATATGCGTACGAGGCGAGATGCCCGAATGGGCCGGTGTATCTGACCAGCTCAAGGAGACCAACATAACGATGAATGTAGTGGCACGGGTTGAGATTGGCGGCCAGGTAATGGATGACCCGGATGACCGTATTGCGGTATTCGGAGAGAACCACCAGCTGTTGGGTGTTACATCAATGGATGCCGATGAGACTCAGATAGGCGGAGCACTGGCCTACCTGACCATCTACAACCTCAGTCGCGAGGCAACTCCGCTCAGTTATGAGTATTACGATGCATCCACAGGTATCATCTACAGGCTCATGCCCGATGAGAACCTTATGTACTTCAAGCCCGATGTAATTATAGGAACGGTCAATCAGCCTGCTCTGCTTACTGCTAACAACGGTATGGTACAGGCCCTGAATCTCAAGAAGGGCTGGAACTGGATATCGTTCAATGTACGTCCTGACAGGGTTCCCGTTCAGGAGCTCATGAACAATGCCACAAAGTGGGAGGTAGGTGACGGAATGGAAATCATCAAGCCTGACGGCACCTATGCACAGATATTCTACAAGGAGGTTTATAACTCCCAAGATCCGGAGAATCCTATTCTCATCTGGGATAACAGTACAGAGATCCTCAACCTGGATCCGTCCATCATGTACCGTCTCTACTCCAACAGTGACAAAATTGCTTACTTTGCCGGATTCCAGGCATATGAGAGCATTGAGGTCAAGCCCGGATGGAACCGTATAGGTTATCTCTCAACCATCAACCTGCCGCTTGGCACCGCATTGGCCGAGTATACTGACAAGGCCAGCGCCGGTGACATAATCAAGAACCAGGATGAGTTCTCAATGCTCACCGTTGATTCCTACGGCAATAAGGTTTGGAAGGGAACACTCAAGTACATGCGTTGCGGAGAGGGTTATATGATCAAGCATAACGCTTCGGACACCATAGAGTTCTCCTACCCCGCATACTATGGAGAATCCCGCTACAGGGAATCCGGTTCAGGTCAGGTACAGCATTCAGCCTTCCGTAACACCAGTGCCACAAGCATGACAGTCGTTGCTACCGCACTTGGAGTAGATGTACGGTCAGGTGATGTACTCACGGCTTGGCGCGGTGCAGAGGCCTGCGGTATGGCTGTGGCCGATGATGAGGGCCTGTTCTACCTGAATGTGGCCGATGCCGATGTCCTGACAAAGGAATTGAGCTTCACACTGGAACGTGACGAGAGAGTCATAGCATCATCCGCCAAGAAGCAGATGAGTTACGTATCCGATGCCGCCCTAGGCACCCCGGATAACCCCACCTCAATTGACTTTGTAAGTGCCGATGCACCTGTAATGGACGGTTGGTATGACCTGGGCGGACGCAGATATGAGAAGAGCCGGATGTCTGATCCGTCATTACCCTCCGGTATATTCATCAATGACAACAAGAAACAAATCTTTAAATAAGACGACATTATGACAAGAACAGCAATCATAAGAATCGCAGCAATTGCACTCCTCACCACAATGGTGGGGAGCTGCAGCAGCGATGACAAGTTGGGTAACGATATTCCGGATTATCTGACAGAGGGTAATGACGAGCGCCCGCAGTGGGTATGTCCGGATCTGTCAAAGTATCCCAACCATATGACCGTACAGGTAGAACTGGGAGACGTGCTGGCGGATTACCAGAGTGACAAGGATCTTATGGCTGCCTTCATTGAGGGTGAGATAGCGGGAATGACAGGTCCAAGCTCAACGGGCGGCGTCATCTATTACCCGTTGTCCATAGGTTCGGATGATGCATCGGGAACAGTAAAACTGCAATACTACTGTGACAGTCTGCATCGTATATACACCATAAACAACTGGGCTGTGTTTGACCCATCGGCCAAACCCACGGGTCAGGATGGCATTTACCGTCCGCGGTTTACCGACAGCTGGGGCAAATAAAAAAAGGGGTCAATTGGTGACCCCTTTTTTTATTTGCTTGTATCTACTGCCGTAGTGGGCGGCAACTGATGGTTTCGGGCATCGGTGGCAATCACCACGCTCTCTGCCAGGTTGCGGAATGCAAGGCCGGTCATCGTATCGGGATTGAGTGCCACGGGCTCACCGTTGTCACCACCCTCACAGATGCTCTGCACGATTGGAATCTGTCCCAGCAACGGAACGTTAAGTTCCTCAGCCAGACGCTTGCAGCCCTCCTTGCCAAACAGATAGTATTTGTTCTCCGGCAGCTCGGCAGGTGTGAACCAAGCCATATTCTCAACCAGTCCCAGAACCGGAACGTTCACCTTCTCATTGCGGAACATGTCAATACCCTTGCGTGCATCGGCCAAGGCCACCTCCTGCGGAGTACTTACCACCACGGCACCGGTAATGCCCAGTGTCTGCACCAGAGTAAGATGAATATCGCTTGTGCCGGGAGGCATATCAATCACAAAGTAGTCCAGCTCACCCCAGTCAGCATCGGCAATAAGCTGCTTAAGTGCATTGCTGGCCATGGCACCACGCCACAGCACGGCCTGCTCAGGATCCACAAAATATCCTATTGAGAGCAGTTTGACACCATACTTGTCAACCGGAACAATCAGATCACGGCCGTCCTTGCTCTCAGCATAAGGGCGTGCATCCTCAGTGTGGAACATCTTGGGCATTGAGGGGCCGAAAATATCAGCATCCAACAGTCCCACCCTGTAACCCAGTCCGGCCAAAGCCACAGCCAGATTAGCAGCCACGGTTGACTTACCTACTCCACCCTTGCCCGATGCCACCGCGATGATGTTCTTTACACCCTGCAGCAGATCCGGACCCTCGGGACGCGGAGCCTGACGAGTCTTAACCTTAACGGTAACCTCAACGTCCTGTCCGGCCTTAAGCTTGACAGCAGTCTCAGCCGACTTCACGATAGACTTTATGAAAGGATCAGTAGGTTTCTCAAAAATAAGAGAGAACGATACGCTGTTACCGTCAATACGTATATCATCCTCCAGCATCTCCATAGAGATGATGTCCTTGCCAGTACCCGGATATCGAACCGTCTGCAAGGCCTCCTTAATCAAATTCGGATATAGTGCCATAATGTATATAAAGTTACGCAGTAAAGTTCAACCAGCGAGCACACAATAGAAATGATTTTGGGGTATCGGTATCAGAAACCATCGACGCCCATGTCGCTGTGAATGGGAGGGGCCCGCCGCAAAGCGGTGGGAGGGATAGCGCGAAGCGCGTAGTTTCAGATACTGATACCCCAAAATCATTTCTATTGTGTTATTTCCCAACTTGCAGAGTACTTCTTTTTGTACGTCCGTAGCTGCGGTAATCATCCAGTTCTATCTCAATGTCAGGCTCGGAGAGCTCACCCTCGGCCGGAAGCGAGAACACGATATACTTGATGGTTTTGCCGCGCTCCAGCCACTGCTGCTCATAATGAGTCTTGATGGAGAGTATATGGTCTGCATCACCGCTGCCGTACAGGTCATCAGTCCGGAACTCCACCGGAAGCCGGTTATGATCCACCATAGCGCAAGTATAAGTGTACAGAAAATTGCTGTCCGTCTTAAGATGAATCTTGCCGCCCGGCTTAAGGATACGGCGGTAACGCTCCATAAAATAAGTCGATGTAAGACGCTTGGTAGCCTTTTTCATCTGCGGGTCCGGGAACGTGATCCATATCTCACTTACCTCACCCGGAGCAAAGAACCGCTCAATAAGCTCAATCACCGTGCGCAGAAACGCCACATTCGTCATGCCACGCTCCAGTGACATCTTGGCCCCCGTCCACATACGGGCACCCTTTATGTCAACGCCAATAAAGTTCTTGTCAGCGAATAGCCCGGCAAGCCCCACGGTATACTCTCCCTGGCCACAGCCCAGTTCCAGAACAATAGGCCCGTCATTATGAAAGAAGGAGCTGTTCCAACAGCCCCTCATTTCAAACGGGACATCCTCGCGGAACGAGCCCACAGGCTCGAACACGTGCGGATAGGTCCGCATATCGGCAAACTTGGCCAGTTTACCTTTACCCATATCAGAGATCCAGAACGGTTACCCAGCCGTGAGTATCAGGGGCATCACCATACTGGATGGCACGCAGCTGATTGTACAGCTTGGTGAGTACAGGACCCGGCTTACCGTCCTTGGCAACTACATAAGACTTGCCCAACTCTATATCATCAATGCGTGAGATAGGTGAAATAACGGCTGCAGTACCGCAAGCACCGGCCTCATCCATCTCGTTGAGCTCCTCCAGAGGTACCGGACGGCACTCAACAGTCATGCCGTTGTCCTTGGCAATCTGCTGCAGGCTCTTGTTTGTGATAGAGGGCAGGATTGACTCAGACTTAGGAGTGATATAGCTGTTACCCTTGATTCCGATGAAGTTGGCGGCGCCGCACTCATCGATATACTTCTTCTCCTTGGCATCCAGATAGAACTCACTTCCGTAACCCTTCTCATGAGCGATGTTGTGAGCATAGAGGCTGGCAGCATAGTTACCGCCTACCTTGTACTTACCCATACCCAGAGGAGCTGAACGGTCATAAGAACGAACCAGGGCATATGCATTGGCCGAGAAACCACCCTTGAAGTAGGGGCCTACCGGCATTACGAAAATCAGGAACATGTACTCCTTTGAAGGCTTTACACCAACTTCGGCACCGGTACCGATAAGCAGCGGACGGATATAGAGTGAAGCACCGCTCTCATAAGGAGGAATGAACTCCTTGTTGAGCTCGATCACGCGCTTTACCATCTTGCAGAAGGTCTCGGTAGGCAGCTCAGGCATCATTGTAGCACGGCAGGTGCTCTGCATACGCTCGGCATTGGCCTCCATACGGAACACACGTACCTTGCCGTCCTTGCCACGGAAAGCCTTCAGGCCCTCGAATGCCTCCTGACCGTAGTGCAGGCAGGTAGCGGCAATATGCATGGGTACATACTCGGAGTCAGATTCCTCAATCTCACCCCATTTTCCGTCTTTATAGCTAATTCTGAGATTCCAGTTAGTCTTCATGTAACCGAATGACAGATTGGCCCAGTCAAGTTCTTTCATATCAGTAAATTTTGAATCAACCGCGAAATTACAAAAAATGAGACTAGTTTATTCTCCCTGTAGGTGTAAATAAGCTAAATTTGCCGCACAAATGGAAAAAAACAATACAACACCCGTTCAGGAGAGCGGTCCGTCAGCAAGTCGCGGCAGCAATAAAGACCGTATGGCCAGCAAGATAAGGACCATCCGGTTCATTCTGCTCTCCACCATTCTGTATCTTATAACCCACTCCATAGGCCGATGGTTCATCCCTGAGGGAGATGCGGCACCGGGTCTCTATACGGCAATGATATGGGTGATCTGTTTCATAACCGGCGCAGCACAGTTTTTCCTGTGGCGCAGGATCACTGTCAAATGGATAAAATGGGCCACCGCGGTTGCCTACACCGTTCTTATGGTACTCCTGCTGCGTGCCGGCGGCTTTTACGGATATGGAGGCTCCACCCTTCTGGGATTCAAGTTCTCGGTAACAATCATGCCACTGTGGGGATTCGTAATAGAGGCCTGCTTTACATCATTCCTGCGCTGGTACGGCAATCTGATTAAACGCATATTCCGTCTGGAATCAGTAAACAGCGTGGTGTTCCTGCTGTGCATGATAATTCCCGCAGCACTTGTGGTACTGCTCATTATGGGCAGTTACCGCCTTACAGGTTCACTCTCATCACAGGGGGCCGATATCCAGCAGTATCTGGATGAGGGTGAGATAAACCACAACTCTGATCACCGTGAACCCGTACGCCAGTATGACCGTCTGTTCAATGACCTGAATGACATTCAGCTTGAGGCAGCCAGGCGCAACGGACTCAAGAATCCCATCACCACAACTGAGGCCGAGACTGACCGCCATCTGGTGCACATCGGCCCCAACCAGTATTATGATGTTCAGAGACTGACCCATTCCGTACCCTATCTGGTGCCCAAGGCTGCAAAACTGCTGGAGGATATGGGCAAGGCTTTCCAGGACTCACTCTTTAACCGCGGCTATAACCGCAATCACCGCTTCACTGTGACCAGCGTTCTCAGGACCGATGAGACCGTACGCCAGCTGCGCAAGACCAATGTGAACTCCACCGAGAACTCATGTCACTGCTACGGCACCACGTTTGACATATCATATTTTACCTACAGCACCCCGACAGTGGGCAAATCCGCATCGGTTGACAAGATGCGCCAGATACTCTATCAGGTTGCATATGACATGAAGAGGCAGGGCCGCTGTTACGTAAAATACGAGAAAAAGCAGACCTGCCTCCACATCACAGTCAGGTAAACTCAGAAAGTGACTTCATCCTTCAGCATCCATTCGCTGTTCAGGTTGATGCTTATGGTCCCTTCTACAACCTGTTTCCCGAACATCTCGCCCGTATATCGGGTCTTATAGTTCTTGGTAATAGGGACATCCTTGAATTTCATCTCCTTAAGTACGGTTCCCTCACTGTTCAAGGCCGATACCGTCATTTCCAGGCTGTTGCTGTTACTGCGTATGAACGTATAGACCTCATAAGTCTTTACACCCGGAGTGACGTCAATTATTTCCGTCTGCTTGCTGGCTACACAGCCGCAACTAGAGGTCGCATCCAGAGTGCTGCTTCCGCCCTGATAATAGAACTTGAGCTGAGAGACATTAGCTGGTATCGACTCATCGGTAAGATTAAGCTGGAACATGGCTACTACACGTGTAAGGTCCAGACTGAACGACGTCGTGCTCTCATTGACCGTGATCATGGACCAATACAGGAACGTATCAGTCATCTTGGTAGTGTTCTTGCTCTTACTGAATTCAATTTTCTCAGGATTGGTAGTGGTTGGTGAGGTATCGCTGTTGTGGGCCAGGGCCAGCAGATAATAGGTTCCCTCCTCCAGATTGAATGTAACGCTTCCGAATGATTCATCACCTGCGCTCTGGTTTATGTTCTGCACACGAGTGTAAGAATCACCGTTCAGCGTATAGACTGCAAAACTGATTGCCTTGCAGACATCACTGCTTACCGCTCGGGATTGGACGGCATCACCAAACGGCACCTGTTCCAACGAACCCACACTGAATGTAACGGGAATACCTTCCGCAGAATTTGGAACGATATGGACACGTTCCGTACAGGATTGCGTAAAAGCGGTCAAGGCCAGAAATGCCAGCACACTCCGTAAACTAACTCCTGTCTTCTTTAAGGCTGAAGACTGCCTCATGGTCTTTTGTTTCATAGAATAAAAGATTTTGGTTGATACTAGATGCAGACAAAAAAACGGCACAGCGGGATTCAGTGTTGAATCCAGATGTGTCGAATCAGTGTATGCACCGCAATATTAGCGCAATTATCCTGAAACTACAACAAAAAGCAAAAAAAAAGAGGCCCTAAGGCCTCTCTTTTTATTGAAAGTCAGATTAATACTGACGGAAGTTCCACTTGCAGTTTACATCGTTGAAATCAAACTTGCCAAGTGAAGCGTTAGAGTCACCTACAGAGATAAGGCAAACCTTCTCATCGGTGCCGGGAACGGCCTTGGGGCAGATACGATATGTACCGTCAATGAGCTGGTCAATGCTCCAGAGCTGCTCAGGTGCACCTGTGAACTCAGGAACGGTGGTGAGCTCCTTACCAGCGGTAGCGGCCAGAGCACGGTTGGTACCGGCAATGACGATCTTGTAGTACGGAGTACCAAGGGTACCCTCGTTCATAGGAACAAGCTCCCACTTCTGGTTGGGACGGAACTGATAGTCAATAACGCGAACATCGATGTTACCCTTGGGCCAGTTGCCAATTACATCCTCCAGCTTCTGGAAAGGAATGGTGGTGTTGGCCTGCTGCTGTCCGCCGCCGCCGAACATGCCGCCCATACCGCGACCGCCAGCCATACGAACGTACTCAGTAGCAATCTCAAGAGCATAACCACGACGCTCTGACTCGATCTCATATACACCGGGCTTTACGTTGTAACCAGCCTCAGGCCAGCCGTTACGCCATACGATAGGCAGGATAGCCAGGGTGCTGCGACCACTCTGATAGTAGTCAGCCTCCCAGTGGAATGACATCTTCTCAACGCCTTCCTCGATGATGGTACGGCCAAAGTGACCGGCACCGGTATAACCGTCGCGGCAACCAAGAACCATCTTACCGCCACCCTCAACCATGTCACGGCCTACGTTATCAATGAACGGACCTGTGGGGCTGGTTGAACGGCCGCAAACGATGTTATAGGTTGAGTTGATACCATCGCAGCAGGTACCGTGAGTACCCAGCAGATAGTAGTAACCATCATGATAGATCATTGTTGTAGCCTCGCAGTCAACAGCGATGTTAATATCCTCAGCCAGGGTGTCAAGACGGGCACCGGTCTCAGGATCAAGCTCAGTCATACGGATGAAACCGAAATATGTACCGAATGTAACGAACAGACGGCCGTCGGGAGTAAGGATAAGACCGGCATCGATAGCATCGGCATCCTCATCATACTCTGAGTGAGCAACGGTTACGCGCTCAGCAGCAGGGGGGAATCCATAGTCAGGAGACTTGGGATCAAGGGTCTTGCCCCAGCAAGTAACGATTGTACCTGCATGGCCGCCGCCAAGTCCACCACCGGTGGTTGAATAAGCAAGAAGGTAACGGTCACCTATCTTAAGCATATCAGGAGCAGCACCTACGTTAGGAATACGCTCACCGTTGGTCCATACCCAACCGTCTTCTGAAACAAGGCCTGAACCGCCTGTTCCCCAAGTGTAATACTTACCATCGCACTCTGCAATTGTAGCAGGATCGTGGATGAACGGAGCACCGATCTGGGCCATTGCGACCTCAGACATTGAGACTGAAACAAGGGCTACCAAGCCCATCTGAAATATCTTTTTCATATTATCTGATCCTTATTAGATTAATTGTTGGTGATGGTGATGTTCTTTACAATAGAGCCATCCTCATTGTAGAAACGCATGCACATATCGCTCATACCGGGGCCGTTGATGACAGCGGCGCGAACCAGGTTCTTACCCTTCTTGAGAGTGATACGCTTTGACATACCGTCATCGGCAACCATACGGCGGTCAGCCTGGAGAGTCAGGACCTTCTCACCGTTAACCCACCAAATTGATGATGAGTTAGAACCGGCAGCCAGACGTACGTTAGGCATATCCTGCTCGCAGTTGATAACTGTGAAAGCGTTGAAGATAAGACCGTAACGTTTCTTACCGTTAGAGGTGTTGGTAGCAAAACGGATAAGCTTGATGTTGAACAGCTTGCTGTCAACTGAGTGCCATGTAAGGGTATCCTTTACCATCTGGGGAGCAGCTGCAGCTGCGGGAGCACCGCCCATCATGCCGCCAAATCCACCAAATCCGCCCTGAGGAGCACCGCCCTGAGGACGAGCCTGACCGGCACCTGCACCCTGAGGACGAGCCTGACCTGCACCAGCTCCGGGAGCGCCCTGAGGACGAGCCTGGCCGGCACCTGCACCCTGAGGAGCACCACCGCCAAAACCGCCGAAACCGCCACGACCGCTTGCACGGGGAGCTTCTGTCTCAACTATTACCTTATCACCAGTCTTGGGCAGAGCCTTGATATCATTGGTGAACTGACCCTTGAAATACTCCTTTGTCAACTCAGCAGTAATATAGCTGTCAGTGAAACCGCTATTGCCGCTGTTGGGTTTGTTGATAGGCTCGATGATAGTCCAACGACGGATAAAACCTTTCTCATCGGGTTTAGCCGGTGTAGCATCGGCCGCAATCTCTGTGAAATACTGGTCGAAATCAACGTTTCTGTTGGCATAGCGCTGCGGATCAATATTTGAACCGTTGGAACCGCAACCAACCAAAACTGCTGCCATTCCTAATACCAGAATTGATTTGATGTTTCTGTTCATAGTGAACTTTGGATAAAATTAGGTTTATAAATAATTTGAGTGTCTGCACATAAGTGACCGCACATATTTTGCACATTTGGCGTGCTAATTTACAATAATTGCGCGAATAAAGTATACAAATACTAAACAAAATGATACAAATGCAAAACAACCGGCCCCATAACAGGAGCCGGCTGTATAATCATTAATCCGCTATTCAGATTACTTACCCCAGAAGAACTGAGCCATCTGATAGAGTGAACGTCTCCAGGTAAGGAACTCATGAGCTGTACCCTCTGATACATAACCCATTGCATCGAAACCAGCCTCCTTAAGGGCAGCAGCGGCGTTACGGATGTTATCCGGACCCTCCTTGCTACCGCAGCTGATGAAGATCTTCTTAACCTGCTTCTTGTCAGCAATCTCTGAGGGGCTGTAGGTACCGCCTGAAAGCAGACCGTAGTAACCGAATACCTCAGGACGTGCAAGAGTGATTGAGTGAGTCTCCATACCACCCATTGACAGACCGGCCATAGCGCGGTTCTCCTTGTTGGCGAGAGTGCGGAAGTGAGCGTCTACGTAAGGAACAAGCTCGTCGCAGAGGAACTTCTCAAACTCTGAGTTTGCACCAAAGCCACCCATACCGCCTGTGCGTGCAGGACGTGCAGCCTGACCTGCAGGTGCCTGAGCCTCAGCATCGGGACCGGCAGCAGCAGGACGTGCAGCGGGACGACGCATGCCGCCACCCATAGCGCCCATACGTACGTTGTTGGTCATACCGTAGGTGCATACGATGATGAAGGGCTTGATCTTACCCTCTGAAATCAGGTTATCCATGATGAGGTTTGCATGACCCTGGGTCATCCAAGCGGTCTCATCCTCACCCCAACCGTGCTGCAGGTACAGAACGGGGTACTTTACATCGGCCTTATCGGCATAGTATGTGGGAGGAGTGTAAACGAATGCGCGACGCAGGCTGTTGGTGCTCTCAGACCAAACCAGGATCTGCTGAACAAAGCCGTGCGGGATATTGCGCTCCTCATAGAAAGCCTGATCGTGAGCAGGAATCTCTATACCGCTCTCCCAACGTATTGAACCATAGTAGTTGTTTGCACCGGGATCGTTGAATGTACCACCGTCAATATTGAGATGATAGTAGTGGAAACCCTCATCAAGAGGAGCAGATGTAGTACCGGTCCAGTAACCGTCCTCACCCTTTACGAGGTCTGTACCTCCGTGAGTACCGCCAAGACCCAGGTTAACTGATACGAACTGAGCCTCGGGAGCCTGGATACGGAAACGGGCATAACCCTGTGAGTTTACCTGAGGATACTCCTGCTGGGGCTGATTCTTGGTTGAGGGCTTGAAGTCCTCCTTGATCTCCTGTGCTGCGCAGAAACCGGCAGTAAGAAGAGCAGCGCTTAAAACAACTGTAAACTTTCTCATTTCTTAAATTGGTTTATAGGTTAATGAATTATTTAAAGCAGATCTGTACGAACTGATACAGGCTACGACGCCATGTGTGCCACTCGTGAGCAGTACCCTCTGAGATGTAACCGGTAGCGTTGATTCCGGCCTTCCTGAGGTTCTCGGCAGCCTCCATGACACCCATGTTCTCCTTACCGCCGCAGCTCATGAACAGAGCCTTGTTGGTCTCCTTGTAGCCCTCGGCACCCTCGATGTCCTGCAGAGAGATTGTGCCGCCGCTGAACATACCTACATATGCGAATACCTTAGGATTGGCAAGAGTTACTGAACGTGTGGTCATACCACCCATTGACAGACCTGCCATAGCGCGGTGCTGAGGATCGGCAATTACACGGTAGTTCTTCTCAACCATGGGGATGATATCCTTGATGAGCACATCACCGAATGCGCCACCCATCATGAAGCCGCCGCCAAATCCGCCTGCACGACGCTGGCCACCCTGAGGTGCACCTGCGGGAGCCTGAGCCTCAGCATCCGGACCTGCGGGACGCTGGCCGCCGAAACCGCCAAAGCCCATACCGCCCTGCTGGCCCGGGAGCTGTGCATCCAGACAATCGATAACGATGATGAACGGAACAGCCTTCTTCTCGGCAATCAGGTTATCCATGATCTGAGCGGTGTGACCCTGCTCTGCCCAACCGTGCTCGTTCTCACCCATTCCGTGCATAAGATACAGAACCGGGAACTTCTTGGTGGGGTTGGTGTAGTACTCATTGGGGAAATAGATGTAGCAGTGACGCATCTTCTCGGTTACTGATGAGTAGTAGTAAACCTCATTCATGCTACCCTGCGGTACATTCTTTACCTGCCAGAAATCCTGGTCATCGGACGGAACCTCGATTCCGCTGCCCCAACGGCTTGCGCCATAGTAGTAGAGGCTTCCCGGATCGGGTACGCTTGCACCGTCAATGTTGAGCTGATAGTAGTGGAAACCGGGATCCTGAGGTGCAGAAGTACCGGTCCATACGCCGTTCTCATTCTTGCTCATTGAATAGATCTTGCCGTCAATGTCAAGTCCTACTGCTGTAGCGTTGGGTGCAGAAATCTGTGCACGGACCATACGCTGTGAGTTAACCATAGGATACTGGTGATTAGCCTGATTGTTTGATGCGGGTTTGAAATCTTCTGTAACGTTCTCTGTTACTGAAGGTACGGTGGGATTTCCCTGACCGCGACCGCCGAACTGGGCGTACGCTGAAACTGTAGCGAGCGCCATAAGTGAAAGGATAATTTTCTTCATTATAACTATTGAATTTGGTTATTGTTCAAGCACAAGTCCTGCAAACATACGAATAATATTTTCAATATCGGACTTATAGGGCATAAAAAAAGCGGGCCTGACTGAACCACACCCGCCATATAGCCGTCACTGGACCTTCAACGCAATCTTACGCGCCTTGTCCTGCAGTTTCTCCAGATTCTTTATGCGGTTGGCATCACTGGGATGGGTGCTCATGAATTCCGGTACGGAACTACCCCCCTGTGCAGACATTTTCTGCCACAGAAGCGGAGCCTGGGTTATGTCATAACCGGCAATTGCCATTATGTACAGGCCTATTTCATCGGCCTCATACTCATGTTTACGGGAGTATGGCAGCAGATAACCGTACTGAGTGCCCACGGCAAATGCCGCCTCAAACAGGATACGGCCGTTCTCTGACGTCTTCTGCTCAACCACCTGTCCGGCAACGCTGCCCACGATGCTGGAAAGCGCCTGCTGTGTCATACGTTCATTGCCGTGACGGGCTATGGCATGAGCCATCTCATGTCCCATGACCACAGCCACCAGGTCCGGGCTGTCCAGCAGAGGCATGATGCCCTCATAGAAGACCACCTTGCCTCCGGGCATGCAGAACGCATTCACCTGGTTATCCTGAACCAGCTTGAAATCCCAGTTTATACCGTCAAGCACGCTCATCTGCCCCTGGCTGGCCAGGTACTTGGAGAGCGCATCGGACAGACGCGCACCCACATTCTGCACCATATCAGACTGTTGCCTGTTGGTAGAGATCTTTGTGGTGGCCATAAGTTCATTGTATGACTGGTCTGCCAGCGCGGTTATCTCACTGTCCGAATACAAAAGCATACGGTTGCGCCCCGTAAAGGCTACCGAGCTGCAAGACAGCAAGATAGGCACAACCAATGCACATGCGAATAGTTTACGGATCTTTTTCATGACTTAATCTTCGGATTCAAGTATCTTCTTTATCTCCTCATCAGTCTTATAGAGTTTGTCCTTGCAGAACTTTATCAGCTCACGGGCCTCCTTAAGGCTGTCACCGATCTGGTCTATGTCCATCTTGTTCTCTTCAATCCTGGATACTATCTCCTCCAGGCGTTTCATTGCTTCCTCGTATTTCACTGTATTCTTGATTTTATAGGGTTAATAATCAGATAATCTCACTCTCTACGGTACCGTCGGGGAATGTAGTGGTAAGGCGGTCTCCCTTATGGAGGTCTGCCGCACCTTTTACTACATGTCCGTTCAGTCTGGTCATTGTATATCCACGTTTAAGTATGAGCACCGGATCCGCTGCTGCCACGCTCCGCTCCACCAGTTCCAGTTTGTGAATCTGAGAGGTCAAAACGTTGCTCCAACCTGTCACCGCCCGGTTCCATATATTTTCCAGAATCTGTTCCCTACGCACTTTAGCCACTGCGAACAGAGACGGAAGTTTCTGGATCATTCTCTCAATTCGCAGCTTTTCGGCATTCATGCGTTCATTTACCGAATCACTCATGCGGCGTGTCACGTTCTCCAGTTCCGATGCAGTATCAAAGACCTTATTTATAAGGAACTCTGCCGCAGCAGTGGGAGTCTTCACCTTGGTATGAGCCACCACATCGGCAACCGTATCGTCACGCTCATGGCCTATTCCGGTTATGACAGGAAGCGGGAAATTTGCTATATTGAATGCCAGGGCATATGAGTCAAAGCAGCTGAGTTCACTCACGGCACCGCCTCCGCGTATTATCACCAGCACGTCAAAATCATCACAGCGGCGTGCCACGGCATCCATGGCCGATATCACGCTGCGCTCCACATCATCACCCTGCATGAGGGCCGGGAACAGTTTCACGTAGAACCTGAATCCGTATACGTTATTTGACAACTGGTCACAGAAATCACCGTAACCGGCAGCTGTGGCCGATGATATCACGGCAATCCTCTGCGGCAAAGCAGGTATATCAAGCTCACGGTTGAGTCCTATCACACCGTCTTTCTCAAGTTGCTGCAGGATCTCCCTGCGGCGGCGTGCCATATCACCCAATGTATAGGTAGGATCTATGTCCTGTACGTTGAGCGAGTAGCCATACACCTCATGGAATGTAACGGTAACCTGCAGCAGGACTTTCATACCCACCTTAAGGGTCTCACCTGTCTGCTGTTCAAAATAGGGCTTTATGTGCAGCCATGTATTGCGCCATACGTTGGCTTTGGCCTTGGCCAGGAAAGATCTCCCTGTGGGGTCTTTCTGGACAAGTTCCATGTAACAGTGTCCCTGGCCTGAAGGGCTGATTCCGCTTATTTCGGCCTGCACCCAGTAGGCATCGGGCAATTCAAACTGGAGCGCACTCTTGACGCGTCCGTTGAGTTCAAGGAGAGTAATAGGTTCCATAGTATCAATTTATATGTGTTTCAGTCTGTTCTTCGGGTGATATATGACACAGCACAAGCACATCACCTACCTGCAGCACAGTTTTGCCGTCAGGGATGGTATTCTTTTCACCACGTCTTATCATGACCACCACGCCACGTTCAGGACGGTCATAATCCATGATGCGCTTGCCTGCCCATCGGCCACCGGGTTTAACGGTATGCTCCTCAAGGAACGTGTGGTTATCCTCAAAACTCTTGGTTATGATGACCACGCTGTCACCTGCTTTGATCTTGGTATTACCGCGCGGAAGCACTTTCTGTCCGTCACGCAATATCATGGCTATAAGAAGGTTCTTGGGCAAGCCCAGTTCCCTGATCTGCTTACCTTCCCATGCACTGCCCTCCTTGATGCCGATACGCCCGAACTGCATATCGGTATCCGCCACGTAGTCATTGAACGTCTTCATGACATCCACGCTGTTGTCTATCATATCAAGAGCTCCTGCAACCCACGGCAAGAGTGACCCCTGCAGCAGGATGGAGAGCAGGACGACGCAGAACACGATATTGAACAGGTCTATCTTCATATCCGAGATACTACCGGTAGCCATGATGGCGAACACGATGGATGCCGCACCCCTCAGGCCCACGAATGAGATCAGCGCACGCTGTTTGAATCGGTACCCTTTCTTTCGGAAGAACGGCGTGAGTACCATATCAACGGCCAGCGGACGCGCCACAAGCAGCATGAACGTGAATATCATCAGCGCCGGAACGATGACGCGGTGCATCTGTGCAGGACGGGCCAGCAAGCCCAGCAGGAAGAATATGAGCACCTGCATAAGACCTGTTATTCCGTCAAAGAACGCCACCAGGTTCTTCTTGTCCTTAAGGTCCGCATTACCCATTATTATACCTGCCAGATATGCGCTAAGGTATCCGTTACCTCCTATGAACGTAGGAAGGGCATATGAGAGTATGGCTATGGCAAGCACAAAGAGTGATCCGTACGCAGTGGCACGTGAACGCATCTTCTTGAAGAAATAGATTGCCACAATAGCCATCAGCCAGCCGCCCAGGACACCGAACAGGATCTGTCCCACAAGCATGACAGCCACGCTGCCTCCGCTTGCGGTGCCGCTGCGCAGTGACAGCATCACCATGGTCAGCATATACGCCAGCGGATCATTACTGCCGCTCTCCACCTCAAGCAGGGATGCGGTGTTGTTCTTAAGACCCAGCTTACGTGACCTGAGTATTGAAAAGACCGATGCCGCATCTGTTGATCCCAGTACGGAACCCAGCAGAAGACCGTCCAGCCAGCTCCAATGCAGTGCATAATGGCAGAAAACACCTACCATTCCGGCTGTTGCCACAACACCCAGACTAGCCAGCAGGCCTGACTCCACGGCAACACGGCCGGCGCTCTCCCATCGGGTGCCGAAACCGCCATAGAACATTATGAAAATGAGAGCTACCGTGCAGGTCTTTTCCGCAAAGAACATATCCTCCACATGTATGGCCATTAATCCGTTGTTCCCGAATATCATTCCCAGAACGATGAACGCCAACAGAGTGGGCACACCAATCCTGTTCGTGACATGGTTCAGCCATACGCAGATGAGAATCACCAGCCCTATGAGAATAAGGAATAGAGTCATTTCTAATGCGGTAATTTTGTAGCACCGCAAAGATAAAAGAATCTGCTTTGATTTTAACGCTTTATCTCCAGAACCTCAAGATTATGGAAAGATTTGCCGTCTATCTCCAGACGCACCAGGGTACGCACCTTCTGCCATCCCTGCAGACCGGCGGCACCGGGATTGATGAACAGCATGTTATATTTCTTGTCATGCATCACCTTGAGTATGTGCGAATGGCCACATACAAACAGGTCCGGAGTCTCCAGCAGAAGCTGCTCACGGACGGAGTGGTCATAATGGTCAGGTGACCCGCCTATGTGTTTCATCATGATATTGGCATCCTCCACCTTGAAACGGTACAGTTCCGTAGTGGAGCGGCGTACATCCTGTCCGTCACAGTTCCCGTATACGGCACGCAGCAGGGCAATCTTTGAGAGACGCTCCATTATCTCATACGTACCTATGTCACCGGCATGCCATATCTCGTCACATCCCTGCAGGAATGTGACGTAGCGGTCATCCCAGTAGCCGTGAGTATCGGACAGGATTCCTATACGTTTCATATTCCCAGACGCTCCTTGGCCAGTGCCACAATCATCTCGGCGCACTTGTCATAACCCAAGGTGCTGCTGTTAAGACAGATGTCATAAACGGCGGGGTCACCCCATGTGCGGCCGGTGAAATAGTTGTAGTATGATGAACGCTTGTGGTCTATGTCCTCAATGAGTGAAAGGGCCTTGGATTCAGTCATACCCTCATCGGCATGACGCAGCACACGGGCTACGCGGTCATCCTTATCGGCAGCTATGAAGACGTTGAGCAGACGGTCGCTGTCACGCAGCACATAGTCTGCACATCGGCCTATGAACACGCAGTCCTCCTGCTCATGAATATGCCTGATGGCGTCACTCTGCATCTTGAACAGGGACTCGTTGCTCAGGTAATTGGCGGCGAAACCGTTGCTGCCGTTAAAATGGCTCATAAAGAGAGAGCGCAGACCGCGACGGGTCTTCTCCTCATCGGCCTCATCAAAGAACTGCTCGCTGAATCCGGTATTCTGGGCCGCCTTCTTGAGCAGGTCACGGTCATACACCTTGATACCCAACTGTTCAGCTACCAGAGCTGCCACGTTACGGCCACCGCTGCAGAACTTGCGGCCTATGCATATACAGTAGTGCTTGTCCTTTTCCATATTATGCCATTTTTTTGAGTTTCTTAATTTGGGGAATAAGCAGTGATACTCCCAGGATAACTGAGAGGAAATCCGATGCCGGCATGCTGTACCATATTCCGTTTATGCCGTAGTAACGCGGCAGAATGAGAAGGAACGGGATAAGCAGGAGCAGCTGGCGTGACAGAGACATTATTATTGACTTGCCCGGCATGCCTATGCTCTGGAAGAAGTTACCCGTAACCATCTGTGAGCCTACCAGCGGGAATACCAGGAACGTGAGTTTCATACCCGTCATGGCTATGGCGGTGAGTTCGGGGTCATCGGTAAAGATACGGATGCACAGGCCCGGCAGGAACTCAGTTACTGCAAATCCCAGCGTGGTCACTATAGTGCCGAAGAAAATAGTCAGATAGAGAACCCTGAGCACGCGGTCAAACTGGCGCGCTCCGTAGTTGTAGCCTGCAATAGGCTGCATGGCCTGGTTGAATCCCATCACCATCATGACTATCAGGAATCCAAAGCTGTTCACAATACTGTAGGCGCCTATGGCCACGTCACTGCCGTACTTGAGCAGGCCGCGGTTTATGAGCAGAACCACAAAGCAGGCGGCGGCGTTCATCAGGCAGGGCGACAGTCCTATGGTGACGATATTCTTTACCAGGTCACCGCGCAGACGGTAGGTGCCGCGCTGCAGATGTATGAGTTCATTCTTATCGGACAACTGGAAACACTGCCAGGTGAATGCCAGTACCTGTGATATCACGGTAGCGATTGCCGCACCCTTGATACCCCAATGGAACACCATGATGAAGAGGTAGTCCAGAAATGTGTTGAGCAGCA
>Ga0265300_10000472_pt1 | contig 42058 bp, 31 predicted proteins | sample AusTroGonzalo_MG_FD_193482 | JGI IMG/M metagenome (GOLD analysis project Ga0265300, IMG submission 193482) | Bovine rumen microbial communities from tropical cattle in Woodstock, Queensland, Australia - Gonzalo_03 | ecosystem: Host-associated > Mammals > Digestive system > Stomach > Rumen ... | reverse complement strand
TGATTACATAGAACACTATACGGTACAGTCCCAGAACGGAAAGATCATATTTCCTGTTGTGGAACCGTTCGGCAGCCATCTGCGCAAGGTGATAGGCAATGATGCCCTGGCCGATAAATACGTGTTCCAGGAGCTGTATGACTCAACACGCGTGGTTGCCAAACGCATTGCCGACAAGGATAAATACATTCTCATGGGCCAGTACTCAGGTTCCGGCAGCAATGTGATCCAACTGGGCTCATACAATATACCACGTGGATCAGTCATAGTGACCGCAGGAGGCGTCACCCTGACAGAGAACGCCGATTACACTGTGGATTACAGCATGGGTACGGTGACAATCATAAACCAGAGCATCATTGACGCCGGCACCAGCGTGAACGTGCAGTTGGAAAGCAACACCGAGTACAGCATGCAGCGCAAGACCATGGCCGGTGTGAACTGGATGTATGATTTCAGTCCCAACCTGCAGCTGGGCGGTACATTCATGCACCTGAACGAGAAACCGCTCACCAGTAAGGTGACCATGGGTGACGAGCCGTTGGTAAACACCATGTACGGACTCAACATAAACTGGAAACATGAGAGCCAGGCAATAACCAATATCATAAACAAGATTCCGTTCGTGACCGCCACCAAGCCATCCAGCATCAACTTCAAGGCCGAGATGGCCGCACTGCAGTCATCAGTATCGGACAAGGTACAGGGACAGGCCTCATATATAGATGACTTTGAAGCGGCAGAGAGCGGCATCAACATATCACAGCCGTCGGCCTGGTCGCTGTCGGCCGTACCTAAAGGCATGCAGGGATACGGCAAATCCGGACAGATTGAATCCGGATTCAACCGTGCACTTATAAACTGGTTCTCCATTGACCCCCTGTTCACGCGCCGCAACTCACCGCTTACCCCGTCACATATAAAGAGTGACCTGGACCAACTCTCCAACCACTACGTACGTGAGGTTTACGAGCGTGAGCTCTACCCCAACAAGGAGTCCACATCAAGCGAGTCAACCACACTGCAGGTTCTCAACCTGGCCTATTACCCGCGTGAACGCGGCCCGTACAACCTGAATCCGGACCTTGATGCAGATGGTCATCTGCCCAATCCGCAGGATAACTGGGGTGGCATAATGCGCCGTCTCACCACGACTGACTTTGAAGCGGCCAACATAGAGTACGTAGAGTTCTGGATGCTGGATCCGTTCATCTATAATCCGGGTGCCGCAGGCGGTGACATGTATCTGAACCTTGGTGAGGTATCAGAGGATGTGCTGCTGGACGGAAAGAAGTTCTATGAGAACGGACTGCCGGTAGACGGTGATTCGACCAAGTGGGCTGAGACCGTATGGGGCAAGGTCCCCACCGGAAAGAGCCTGGTCTATGCGTTTGACAACAACAATGCGGACAGCCGTGCCCTTCAGGATGTGGGTCTGAACGGACTCTCATCGGACGAGGAACGCAGCTGGCCTGCCTATGCCGCATACCTGAATGAGATTCGCGGAAAGCTGCGTCCTGAAGTATTCAAGGAATTCAATGAAGATCCCGCAGCCGACAGCTATCACTACTATCGCGGATCAGATTATGATGAGGTACGCATGTCCGTACTGGACCGCTACCGCAAGTACAACGGAACGGAGGGCAACTCACCCAACAGCGCCGAGAGCGGAAGCCGTTATGACCAGTCGGCCCGCACCACCCCAGACGTGGAGGATGCCAACGGTGACTATACCATGGATGAGTATGAGAAATTCTTCCAATACCGCATATCTCTGCGTCCCAATGACCTGGAGATAGGCCGTAACTATATAACCGATAAGCGTGAAGTCAAGGTCAAACTGCGTAACGGCAATACAGAGACCGTGAACTGGTACTGTTTCCGCGTACCGGTAACCGACTTTGAGAAAGCAGAGGGAGGTATCCGCGACTTCTCTTCAATAAGGTTCATGCGCATATACCTGACCGGATTCAGTGAAGAGGTTCACGTCCGATTCGGTTCACTGGAACTCATGACCAGCCAGTGGCGCAATTATGAGCAGCCCATATACAGTGCCACCAACCGCACTCCGTCCATATCGGGCAAGTTCTCCGCCACATCGGTCAACATTGAGGAAAACGGTGACCGCCAGCCCGTGAACTACGTGGTTCCGCCCGGCGTGACCCGTATACTTGACCCCACACAGGTTCAGCTTGTACAGGATAACGAGCAGGCCATGAGCCTGAAGGTAACTGATCTGGGTGCAGGCGAGGCACGCGGAATCTACAAGAAGAGTTCACTTGACCTGCGCAAGTATCAGCGCATTCAGATGTTCAGCCACGCCGAGGCAGTACTGCCCGATGACGGCTCGCTGCACGACGGTGACATATCGGTATTCATACGCTTGGGTTCGGACTACTCCGGCAACTACTACGAGTATGAGATACCCCTTGACCTCACCCCTGCCGGTCATTACAGCGGCACCAACGAGAGTGACCGCCGTATGGTATGGCCGCAGAAGAACATGCTTGACATAGACTTCAACGTACTCACTCAGGTCAAGAACAACCGTAACATTCAGAAGAACCTGGGTGCCATAAGCGGCTCATCGGTCTATAGCGAGTATGACCCGTCCAACCCTGAAAACAGGATAAGCGTGGTAGGTAACCCGTCAATAGGAAATGTACGTGCCATCATGATTGGTGTACGCAACAACTCCATGAGCGCCAAGAATGCCGAGGTATGGGTTAATGAACTGCGTCTGGTAGGCTATGAGAGCAAGGGCGGAATGGCAGCCCACAGCACACTTGGATTGAGACTCTCCGACCTGGCATCGGTAGACCTGGCAGGACAGATGAGCACCGCAGGCTATGGAGGACTCGAGCAGAGCATCAAAGACCGCAAGACCGATGACTACTACAAGTACTCCGTAACCACAAGTACCAACGTAGGCCGTTTCCTGCCTGAGAAGTCACACATATCTGTGCCTGTTTACTACTCTTACTCCAAGGAGAAGACATCACCCAAGTACAGTCCTTATGACACGGACCTCATCCTGGACGATGTGCTTGAGTCCTATCCTGCCGGACATGCCCGTGACTCCATCCAGAGCATATCACAGGATATTAGGGAGAGCCACAATTTCAGCGTATCAAATGCCAAAATCGACATCAGCAGTGAAAAGCCCATGCCGTATGACCCGGCCAACTTCTCATTCAGCTACTCACAAAGCGTAAGTGACCGCAGCAACAGCACCATAGAGTATGAGCATGATGAGAACTGGAGGGCATCACTTGATTACAGCTACTCACCCTCTTCAAAGGGATGGTCACCATTTGCATCCTTACCCATTGAATCCCGGTGGTTCAGCATAGTAAAAGACACCAAGATAAGTTTCCTGCCACAGAGTTTCTCATTCAACACAAGCCTGCAGCGCAGTTATCATGAACTGCAGGAGCGGGACCTGGAGGGATCGGACGGCATTCCCGTAACATTCTCACAGCAGTTCTACTGGAACCGTGACCTCTCCGTACGCTGGAACCCGTTCCAGTTGCTCAGGCTCTCCCTGTCGGCCAGCACAAGAGCAGAGGTTGAGGAGCCTTATATTGTAGTGAACAAGGATCGCTATCCCGATGAGTACCAGTACTGGAAAGACTCTGTCAAGACCAGCCTCATGAATATGGGACGTCCGCTTGACTACAGCCAGTCATTCAACGCATCCTACAGCATACCTATCAACAAGATCCCCCTGTTTGACTGGATGACTGCCGATGCCAGCTTCAACTCCAGCTACTCATGGAACCGAGGCACCACCTATGCCAACGGAGTATCATACGGCAACATCATATCCAACAGACGTTCCGTCTCACTGAACGGAAGGTTCAACCTGCTCAACATGTACAATAAGGTGACCTATCTGGCCAGAATCAACAACAAATACTCAACCAACAACAGTGCCGTAAACAGTTACTCCGTTAACCGAAATAAGAGATTCCAGGAGGAGGTGACACTCATACCCGGTAAGCGCAACGTCATACAGCATAAGCTTGGAACCCTGAATCCGTTGCTTACCGCCACCACAAAAGAAGGCAAGAGCGTAAAACTGAAATACCGCAAGCTCAGTGCCGACAGCATATCAATAAAGGTAAAAGACACCCTGAACGTAGTACTGAGAGTGATACAGGATCCAGATATGCCAGTGAGAAAGAAAAAGTTCAATGCCCGTGAGGCTACAGAAGTAGGACTCCGCGCACTCATGATGGTACGTAACCTGTCATTCACCTACCGTAATGACTACTCAATGTCCCTGCCCGGTTTCATGCCCAACTCTGAGATGCTTGGACAGAACAGCAACTCAAGCCTGCTTGCTCCCGGTCTGGACTTTGCATTTGGTCTTACCGGTGACAACTATCTCTACAAGGCCATTGACAACGGTTGGCTGCTCACGGGCGACAGCATAGCCCACACCGCATCATCAACCGCCACGGAGGACCTTCAGGTAAAGATGACCATTGAGCCCTTCCGCGACTTAAAGATCGATGCCAGTGCCAGCTGGACCAAATCAGGCAACAACCGCATACAGTATATGTACGCTGGCATGCCCAGCACACGCGGAGGTAATTTCAGCATGACCGTGGTAACCATAGGCAGTGCATTTGAGTCACACTCATCCAGGAACAACTACCGTTCCCGTTCATTTGACCGCTTTATCAGCAGTCTGCCCACCTTCCGTGACCGCATAGAGGCCCAGTATGAGGGAGCCCGATATCCGGCACGCTCATCTCTGGCCGGTCAGCCATATGACAAGAGCAACGGCGGAGTTGACATGTACTCATCGGATGTACTTATACCTGCATTCCTGGCCGCCTACACCGGACGTGACGCAAAGAAGGCAACTCTGGACCTGTTCCCCAGCATGCTGAGCATGATTCCCAACTGGTCATTCACCTACAGCGGTCTGAGCAAACTGCCGTTCTTTAAGAAATACTTCAAGAGCTTTAACCTGACACACGCCTACAAGAGCGTCTACTCAGTAGGCAGTTTCAATACGTTCAACAGCTATATGGAGTATATGAACGGACGCGGATTCATTGAGGATGTCACAAGCGGCAACCCCATACCCAGCAGCATGTTCAACATCAGCTCCGTATCAATAAACGAGTCATTCTCACCGCTGTGCGGAGTGAACATGACATTCCTCAATGACATATCGGCCCGTCTGGAATACCGCAAGACACGCGTGCTCACGCTCAGCACCACCGCCGTTCAAGTGGTAGAGACCACATCCGATGACATCACGGCAGGCGCCGGTTACAAGATAAACGGAGTAAAACTGTTTGGAGCACAACCCGGCACCGGACGCAGCAAGGTGAGCAATGACCTTAATCTGAGTGCCGACTTCTCACTGCGCAACCAGAACGCCCTGTGCCGCAACCTGCGCGAGGAGACCACCCAGGCCACAAGCGGAAACCGCGCCATCAAGTTCTCCTTCCAGGCCGACTACACCTACAGCCGCATGCTCACCCTGAACTTCTACTACGATTTCCAGAGCAACTTCCCGCTGGTATCCACATCATCATATCCTACCAGCACCCACGATGCGGGCATGACGTTGAAGTTTACTCTTACCAGGTAATTATGCTTTTCTTTTGTCTGTTTGCACACATTAAGTTATGCTTGCACTATCTTTGCACACCGAAATGAAAATATACAGCGACAGGGAACTTGCAGAACTGCTTGACCGCAAGGAGTTCAGGCTGCTGTCTCAGACGGCTGATAGTCTGGGACTTGAGTGCTATGTGGTGGGTGGATATGTTCGTGACCTGTTTCTGGAGCGTCCCAGCAAGGATATTGATGTGGTGGTTGTGGGCAGCGGCCTTGAGATGGCCAAGGCTTACGGCAAGGCATTAGGACGCGGGGCACACGTGAGCCTTTTCAAGAACTTTGGTACGGCTCAGGTCAAGAAAGGAGACCTTGAGGTGGAATTTGTAGGTGCACGCAAGGAGTCTTATCACCGTGAGTCACGCAATCCCATTGTTGAGGACGGAACCCTTGAGGATGACCAGAACCGCCGGGACTTTACCATAAACGCCATGGCGATATGCCTCAACGCAGAGCGTTTTGGTGAACTGGTTGATCCGTTTGGCGGCATTAATGACCTGCAGGACCGCATTATCCGTACTCCGCTTGATCCTGAGATCACATTCAGTGACGACCCCCTGCGCATGATGCGCTGCATAAGGTTTGCCACGCAACTCAATTTCTATATAGAGGACAATACGTTCAGCTCTCTAGAGAAGAACCGCGAACGCATTAAGATCATCTCCAAGGAACGTATAGCCGAGGAGCTGAACAAGATACTTCTGGCTCCTGTTCCGTCAAAGGGATTCATTGACCTGGACCGTTGCGGCCTGTTGGAACTCATATTCCCTGAGCTCACTGCGCTGCAGGGCGTTGAGACAGTGAACGGACGCGGACATAAGGATGTGTTCCTGCATACCCTTGAGGTACTGGATAATGTGGCACGTAACAGCAGTGACCTGTGGTTGCGTTGGGCCGCATTGCTGCATGACATAGGCAAACCGCGCACCAAGAAATGGGAGCCTGCACACGGCTGGACATTCTATAACCACAACTATGTGGGCATGAAGATGATTCCAGGCATTTTTGAGCGCATGAAACTGCCCAAGAATGAGAAGATGAAATACGTGCAGAAAATGGTTGAGCTGCACATGCGCCCCATAGCTATAGTAGATGATGAGGTTACGGACTCTGCCGTACGCCGTCTGCTGTTTGATGCCGGCGATGACATTGAAGACCTTATGACCCTTTGCGAGGCCGATATAACCTCCAAGAACGAGCAGAAGAAGCATCGTCATCTGGAGAATTTCAAACTGGTACGCCGCAAGATGGTGGATCTGGAGGAACGTGACCGCATACGTAATTTCCAGCCGCCCGTGGATGGAGTTGAGATCATGAAGACCTTTGGCCTGGAGCCTACAGCAATAGTCGGAGAACTTAAAGCAGCCATAAAGGATGCAATCCTGGATGGCGTAATACCCAATGAACATGATGCCGCATTCCGGTTCCTCCTGGAGGAGGCCGGTAAACGTGGTCTACAGCCGGCATAAATCTATTACAAGTTGATCATTAAAACTTAGTATGAATAAGGGACTGTTTTTTTCCACATTCTTTATCGTGACAACCCTGATGCTTACGGTGTCGTGTAACCGCAAGGTCATGTTCGGAAAGTCTCCTGTAAGCAAGGTCATTGATAAAATGACTCTGGAAGAGAAGGTTAATCTTCTTTCCATTGCAGATGGTTCCGGCAAAACATATCCTATAGAACGTCTGGGAATACCATCGGTCATCCTTTCGGAGTGTCCATCTGACTTTGGAGTAGGAATGTCTGATATCATGCTCGCCCAAAGCTGGAATCTGGATCTCATTGAGGAGGTTGGTACAGTCATCGGTTCACAGGCAAAGGAAAACGGAGCAGACTGCATTTTATTCCCATCAATCAATATTCATAACCCTGTAATTTACGGTCATTCGGTTGCAGCTATCGTTCGTGGAGTCCAGTCTAATTCATTGGGTGCGGCAATTAGAGTTAATGACTTTGATGACAATGGCTCCGAGATAGTTGTACGTGAGTCTCAGCCTTGGATTGTAAGTACCTCTTTGTATCCGCAGTACGTAGCCGGTGCAGACAGTATACTACGTAATGAATGGGATTTTGACGGCTCAATCATGGCGGGTCTAAGCGGTGACAGCACTGCCCTTTTTACAGACAGGATAACAGAAGCTGTTCGAGACGGCATACTGGATCAATCAGTTATAGACCGTAACGTGGAGAAGATGCTTGATCTAATTGCACGTACATCCACCATTCAGATTACTCAGGAGGAGTCCAATACTGATACTCACACAGGATTGTCGCGCACCGGTCTGGCAGAAAGTATGGTGCTGCTCAAGAATGCAGGAACTCTGCCATTAGGCAAGAAATGCAAAATGGTAGCTCTCTATGGTATCAGTTCATATGACATGTATGTCAAGGCTCTCAGGGAATCTGGCTTTAAACTTGAGCCATCTGTTTACTCTGCATACAGCAAGTACTCAAAAGATCAGTTTATACCGGAAAGCCTTGTACGCAGACCGTTTCAGTTCAGGGCCGATGCAATACAAAGTGATGTGGCCGTCATTACGATAGGACGCACCAGACAGACAACTACATATTCTCACCATCTCACTGATGCCGAGAAAGGTCTTATAAAAGATGTGTGTGATGCATTTCATTCCAAAAACAAGAAAGTAGTGGTGGTATTAGGAGTCGGCACATCTTTTGAGACTTCAAGCTGGAAATCATTGCCCGATGCCATACTACTGGCAGGACTTCCGGCTCAGGAAACAGGCAGTACTGCAATTGACATACTCAAGGGAAAAATCAATCCGTCCGGCAAGCTGGTGGATACTTATTATGATTACGCTTTAAACGGCAGTAGCGGGTATATAAAGAAGGTCTCATACCCGTTAGGACACGGATTAAGCTACACATCGTTTAAATACAGTGACCCCCAGGTTCAAGTTGAGAACGATAAAATCTCTTTTACCATAAACGTCACCAACACAGGCACCGTAGCAGGAAAGGAGATTGTACAGGTATATCTGGAAGCCCCCAAGAAACGTTCCCAAAAATACGCACGAGAACTCATGTCATTTGCCAAGACAACATTACTCCAACCCGGAGAGAGCCAGGTGCTTGAGTTTACGGTATCAGATTATGAACTGAATAGTTTATACAAACGATCCGTCAGAAAGAGAATCCAGAAAGGCGAATACACAGCCTATTTCTCCGCTTCATCACAGGATGTCCTGAGTCAGATTACGTTCACTGTTTCAGACAATTAAGTTCCGCGGGACATATCTGTCCCATTTTTGTCCCGTTTTTGTCCCAGATCAAATTTTGCATGTGGGACAACTGCTCCTATATTCGCCTTATAATGATCTATGTAAACAATAGACATATAAGGATAAATAAAAAACAAGTATATTTGTTCCAGTAGGAATAACATTGCGTATAAAAAGTTTGATCTTAAAAGGAAAAGGCTATGAGTATTATTCATTCTTCAACAATAAAGATGGCATTATTATTGGCACTGCTGTCTTCTAATGTCTGTGCACTTGGGCAGGATCAGCCCAATACTGAGTATTGTTTAAAATATGGCCCATCAAAAGTTGAATATTTTGTAAAAGCAAAGAACAGGCTATTCGTAGTAAAAGATTCGACAATTTCACAAGATTACATTACATCGTTGTTGAACAGATTAACTGATTCAAATATTGAGATTAGTTGGATTTCCCAAACAAGTCCAAGAAATAACCTTTGCAGAGTAGTTTATGAAGATTCATTAATTGATAATCTCATAACAGAACTCATCAAGGACGATGCTATCATAACTGCCCGCCGTATATATATCACAAGAAGCACATACGAGTACATTCTTAACCATCCCGAGGAAGAAGAGAATGTTAATCCATTTCTCAAATACCCCTATTCCCAGAGGCATGAGACATTCTTCTTCAACAACATTGTATGCTTTCCTGAGACACAGATAGCTCCGGCAATAATTGATAGTATCTGTAGTTCATTATGTCTTTCTATAAAACATGATGAAAATTATGACGGACCTCCATATGTTTTTGTATCATCATCAAAAGACTTTGACATTTTTGATGTATCAAACAAGCTCTATGATACCGGTTATTTTTTATATGTGTATCTTGATCAGTTCATGCCCTATTACTTATCTGGCCTAACTATTATAGCACCTTCCAGTTCAGAAACACAAGATGAATTATATTACAATTTGTCTGGAGAGGTTAAAGACTCGCCATCCGGATTAACCATAGTAGTAACAAGATACAGCGACGGCAGCGTAAAGACTGAAAAGAAACTGTTCAAATGAAGAGAATAATCTCCATAGTATTATCTTTGACGCTTGTATCAGCATGCGGAGATAATGCTGTATACAACAGTTTGCAGGATATAGAGCAACTGCTGGAGACTGATGTTGTGGCTGCAGATTCCATGCTCAGCACCATTCCATTGTCCGGCAGCAGGAAAGACAGAGCTTTATATGCAATACTCAAGACACAGGCTGATTACAAGAATAATGTCATAGCTCAGGATGACAGTCTGATTCTTACGGCTACTGAGTATTATGGAACAAAAAAAAGAGATTATCATGCTGCCATGGCCTGGTACTCACTTGGCTGTGTATACTCGGATATGGGCAATGACCCTGAAGCGATCAATGCATATCTAAAGGCTAAGTCTCTGTTTCCTGACACTCTGGTACGTTATTATGCGCTTACAGAACAGAATCTGGGACAGCACTATCTGAACCAGATGATGTTTGACGAATCCTTGGATAACCTCATATGGTGTCTCAAGAACTCTCTGCGGTTACATGAGAGTGTACTTACCACAAATGCAAGATATCTTATAGCCCTGAACTCTCTCTACCAGGCCGATTATACTACTGCGGACTCTCTATTCAATATCATTATTAAGGACCCGCTCGCATCAAGTCTACGCAGCCGCCAATGCTACATGAATCTAGCCAAGATTCAGTTGCATGGATATAAGGATTATGACAAGGCCATGTATTACATTGACCGGTATCTCTGGGAACTCAAGGATCCGGCCGAATCCGGTATAGGCTATAGCGTAAAGGCTGACATATTCTATGATACAAATCAGTATGATTCGGCCTACACTTACTACATAAAATCCATGAAGTGTCCTAGCGAGTTGTATACAGCATGTGACAATAGCGGCAAGCTGGCAGTACTGTCAGTGATTATGGGTAATCAGGACGAGGCTCGTGAATACCTGGAATTGCATGATGAACTCATCGATTCCATATATGACCTGCGCAAAGACATTGCCACCCAGGAGGTTATCCGTAACCACAACATCATGTTGATGGATAATGAAGCCGATTACAGGAACAGACGTCTCATTATTATAAATATATCCATCCTGACTATCCTCATTTTGTCATACTTGCTATATATGTCACATAGAAGGATACGAATGGCCCGGAGACAGATCAGGCAACGTGATATAGCCCGCAACAACAGCATAGAAATAATGAAAGCGCACATGCTTGACGCCGGGTTCAATGACCAGAGGTTGCCAAGAGACAAGATTCTGGGTATGTACAAGGAGGAACTTGAGGTGTGTAAGAATCTGTTCAGGGAGACTGATGCCTACACGTTACTGTCATCAAAGTTACTCAATAACGACCTTACGTTCAGCATAGAAGAAAGGAACTCTGTAATAGACCAGATATCGGAGTCTTTCATAGACATCATATTGGATATGAACATTGAGATAGAGAACCTGGGGCGTGAAGACATTGTCATCTGCATTCTTTCCGGCATGAAATTCAGTAATAAATTCATTTCTGCATTCATAAATATATCTGAAAGCGGTGTGAGGAAACGCAAGTTGAGACTGGCAGAGAAAACCGGAAAAGACTTTATAGAATTGTTTGTTTAAAATTAAAACCGTATTCGATTATGAGAAACAAGACTGTGTTATTGATTTTGATGTTATCACTTACTCTGGCAGCCGGCGCAAAGAGATATATACCCCTTGTAAAGAGTGTGCCCACCGGAGCCGGGGGTGGTGGCAGCGCCAAAGCCCCAGTAAGGACGAGCGTCTACTCGCCTATGGCATTTTATGAAGATAATATACTCTATGTGCAGTTTCCCGCAAGCACAGTCTCAAGCGTCATCATAACCAATGATTCAACAGACCTTGCGGTTATAAATGAAAACTTTGAGATAGAATCAACAGGTATACAGATTGATATCGCTTCCCTTCTGCTTTATAATTCATATAACTTATCTGTCAATGCATTCGGAAACTGGTGGGTAGGTTATTTTGATTATGAACTTTCAAGTGATGAACAATCCATCCAGAAAGCATTTTTCAGTTTAAGTGAAGACGCAGACAAAGAACGCAATTATGGCGTTTACAGCGTTGCCGGAAATGCTTCATCAGGATGGAATTTTGGTGTGAGCGGAATCCTGTCCGGCCAACAGGGAGGAACCGGAATCTATGGCTCTTCCAGTTATGATGAGGGATTCAACACAGGAGGCAAGTATGCCGGTCTATTCCATGGAGACCTTAAGGCCACTGACGCCGTATATGCATCAGTTTATAATACGTTGGCCGATTCCAGGCTGAATCAGGAAATGGAACTGGTGGATGAAAGCAGTCTGGACAATATGATGCAGATTAACGTATACCGATACAACCTGAAACAGTTTAATGTTGACGGAGGAGAAGAATCTGACCCTCAGAGTTACTACAATGATGATTCCGGTATTCTGCAAAATGATCATTTTGGTCTGACCGGACAGGAGATAAAGGAAATCTATCCAAATCTGGTAACAGAGAATCAGGAAGGATACTACTCTATAAACTATGTTGAGATGATTCCTCTCCTTATCCAGTCCATTCAGGAACTCAAAAAAGAACTGGATGAGACCAACAAGGAGTTGGAAGCCTTGAAGACAACCACTAAAGTGGCAGGCAGGACATCTCCAGGCAAAGCCGTTTTATTGCAGAACACTCCCAATCCTTTCCGTGAAAGGAGCATTATCAATTGTGTTATTCCTCAAAGCGTTGCCTATGCATCATTATACCTGTATGATTATAATGGACATCAAATACAATACAGATCTATCAGTGACAGAGGAGACGTTCAGATAATTGTAGAAAGCAATGGACTGATTCCCGGCATCTACCTGTATTCATTGGTTACTGATGGAGAGATAATTGACACAAAAAGAATGGTTCTTGCGGAGTAAGATGGTATAGCGGGAAACTTTTGTCCCGAAATTGTCACGTATTTGTCCCGTATGTTTTGCTATCATTGTTGTTTTAGCCATATATATTTGCCTTTGGATTTGACCTGGACATTCAGGCATTGACAAGCAACATGAACAATTAATTAAACGAAAAGGATTATGAAAAAGACTGCAACCTTAGCATTAGTGCTTATGACTGTAAGTTTGACAGCTTATGGAATTGAACCGCGTGACACAACGCAGGTTGAAGACTTTACTTTGACAAAACAAAGTATTACCCTGAATATTGGCGAAAGCTACCAACTGTATGTAAGTCCGGCCAATGCAGATGTAAGATGGTTTTCATCTCAGAGTTTTGTGGATAATCCTGTAGCACTGGTGGATGAGAACGGTCTGGTAACCGCAGTAAGAGCAGGACAAGCCTATGCCGCTGCTGAATCAAAAGACGGCAGTATAAGACGACAGTGCCAGATAACCGTAACGCAGAACGGAAGCATTAAGACCGGAAACAAGAAGTTTTCTCCTGTAAATGAAAGTGTATGGCAGGACGTAGACTTTACCCTTACAAATGACGGCAAGTTTACTGCACAGGGAACCTTTGTGGGTAGTGGAGCAAGAGAAAACTGTCTTAATTATGTTGTTACTGACCAATGTATCTACCTTTCATTTGAGATAGACTACGAGGACTCCACCAAGTTGTTCTACTCCCAGCCGTTCAGCATTGAGATTGAAGGCTGCAATGCATCGCAGTATAACATTTACTTCAATAACAGTGCCCAGGTCGTGGAGTCTCAAAAGGGTTTTGTAAGGTATTCAATTGCCAGAGGCTCATCAGTTAACACTACCGGAACCAAGAGGATTGAGGCTAAAGAAAAAGATGGACTGATCTATAATCTGAAAGGACAGATTCTGGATTCAAAGTCACAAAAGGGATTCTACATCCATAACGGAAGAAAATATCTGGTTAGGTAGCAAACGTTTACATACCAAGCATTACCGTAACATAAACGAGTCCATGACGGACTCGTTTTTTTATTACTTTTGCACCGTAAAAGACAATCGATAATATGAAAAAGACCATTGCATTACTGGCTGTATGCGCTGCACTATGCGGTTGCGCAGATAATGTGGAGAAACTGGCTGGACGCCATCTGGATAACGCAAAGCAGGCATTCAGTGCCGGTAACTATAATATCGCCAAGCAGGAGATTGACAGCATAAAGATTCTCTATCCTAAAGCATTTGAGGCCCGCCGTCAGGGTATCAGGCTCATGCAGCAGGTTGAGGAGGCTGAGCAGTTGCGTGCCATTGAATATGAGGACAGCATGATAGTTATTGCACAGGCTGCATTTGACAAGATCAGGGCTGATTATGCGTTTGAGAAAGACGAGCGGTATCAAGACATAGGTCTTTACACCATAAAGAGCCAGGCACCCCAGCGCAATACAGACCGTACCTACATACGAGCTCAGGTGGACGAGCTGGGACGCATGACCCTGATATCAAGCTACCGTGGCAGTTCATACATACACCATGACTGGCTTAAGTTGAGCGTTGGAGACCTATATGTAGATACTCCTGAATCAAATGACCGCCATGAGTTCACAGACCTGGGTGTCTATTATGAGTGGCTCAGTTTCATAAACGGCAATGACGGAGGTGCAGCCGCTTTCATCAGCGCCAACAAGGATGCCAACATCACATATACATTATACCGCAAGACCGGCCCGGACAGCAGCCGTCCCGTATACCGTAACCTCAAGCTCAACAAGGATGACCGTTACGCCATAGCCAAGCTCTATGACCTGTCTGTGGTGCTGCTGACATTGAATGAGCACAAGAGTGCCCGTGAGGAGGCAGAGCGCCACCTCAAGTTCATACGTTCCAGGATAAAGGACGACTTAACTGAGGATACAGTTAAGGAAAATGACTGATATGGCAAGCGGAGCCACCAGCTTGACCAGATAATAGATGGTAAGGGCCAGCCAGCGCGGGATATTGAGATTGCCGCAGTTGGTCAGTTCATCCAGATAATTGGCCCGTTTGAGCCTCCATCCTGCAAATACGGCAAGCAGCAGGCCGCCCACAGGCAGCAGGATATTGGAGGTTATATAATCAAAGAAATCAAATACGCTCAGGCCAAACAGCTTGAAACCTTCTAGCGGGCCAAACGAGAGTGAGCAGAACACCCCTACTCCGCCGCAAAGCAGGAAAGAGGTCAGCACGGCACGCACACGTGAACGGCGCAGCTCCTCAATGATGAACGCAACCACCACCTCCATAAGTGAAATGGCCGATGTTATGGCAGCCAGCAGCAGTGTCAGGAAAAAGAGCAGTGCCGCCACCCCACCCAGAGGCATGGACTTGAAAACGCCCGGCAGAGTAATGAATACCAGTCCGGGACCGGCACTGACATTGGGATCCACTCCGTTCATCCTGGCAATGGCATAAACGGCCGGAATAATGGCCAGACCGGCAATGACGGCAAACGCAGTATCAAAGAATGATATCCAGGCCGATGATGCCGCTATGTTCTCATTCTTATCTACATAAGAGGCATAGGTAAGTATGCAGCCGCATCCTATACTGAGCGAGAAGAAAGCCTGTCCCATCGCGGCGATGCATGTATCGGCCGTAACCTTGCTGAAATCAGGTACGAACATATAACGTACACCCTCCACAGCACCCGGCAGTGTAAGTGAACGGATTACCACCAGCACTATTATCAGGAACAGTATCTTGATCATCAGTTTTGACATGCGCTCAATACCCTTGCGCACTCCGAATGCTATGATAAGTCCTGTAATACCAAGAAACAGAAGCGTGTAGAACAACGGTTTCCACGGGTTGCTTATGAATGCGCCAAAGAACTCTGAATAATCGCCGTCAAATGACATAAGCCCACCTGAGCAGGCATCGGCCAGGTACTTGACAGACCATCCGCCAACAACGCAATAGAATGACAATATGCAGGCCGATGACAGGACCGCCATAAAGCCTATCCAGCGCCACTTGGTACCGGGAGCCAGTATGTCAAACGTACGGAACGGATTGGAACCGCCACGACGGCCAATCAGATATTCAGATATCATTACCGGGAGGCATATCAGTACCAGCATCAGGACGTAAAGCAGCAGGAATGCCGCTCCACCGTTCTGACCTAGAGTATACGGGAAACGCCATATGTTACCCAGACCGATGGCTGAGCCTGCCATGGCCAGAAGCATGCCCATACGGCTACCGAATGTCTCGCGGTTCTTTGGCGCCATCAGAACAGACGTATTATATCATTAAGGTTTGCGAATATGAGCAGTCCGAACAGTATTATCATACCGATGGTGTTGGCCACCTCCAGGAACTTGTCGCCAGGTTTCTTTCCGGTTATCACCTCAACCAGCAGGAACAGCACGTAACCGCCGTCAAGTGCCGGGATGGGCAGGATGTTCATGAATGCCAGTATGATGGAGAGGAATGCAGTCATAAGCCAGAATGCATGCCAGTTCCACTGTGAAGGGAATATGCTTCCTATAGTTCCGAATCCGCCCAGGCTCTTGGCACCCTCCTTGGTGAATACGTAGCGGAAATCACCCACATAGCCCTTGAGGGTATTCCAGCCATAGCTGATACCGGCGGGGATGGATGCAAAGAATCCGTATTCAAGCTCCACGGGCTCATATTCATCAGTAAGATGTACAATTCCTATGCGGAAATTGGCATCGGCAGTAACAGTAACGGTATCACGGCCCACACCGGGACGTCCCAGCACGACTTTAAGGTCGCGGTCCACATATGAATCCTGGGCACGTGTACGCAGACTGGCCAAAACGGTCTGAAATGATGTCCATGTTGCGGCATACTGTCCGTTCACGGTGAGTATGGTGTCACCGGCCATGAGACCCGCTGCGGCAGCACCGGTACTGGTTCCTTCTGTAACGACACTGTCTATGGTCATGGGGCTCAGTATGGATACGAACGGAACGGTACGGGTAAAGTCAAACAATGACAGGTCACTGGGCATGTCAAGTTCTATCTCCTGACCGTCACGCAGGACTGTAACCTTATCGGCCTTGGCAATGGCACGGTACAGGTCTCCGTCAAACTCACGGGTAGGTTTACCGTCAGTGGCTATGATCACATCACCGTCACGGAATCCCAGAGACTCTGCATGCTCATTGAACTCCATTCCGTACTTGAGGCCCTGGGCCGGGATATAGCTGTCACCCCACTTGCAAAGCACCATGGAGTAGACAAAGAATGCCAGGATAAGGTTAAAGAGCACACCGCCCACCATGATGAGCAGGCGTTGCCATGAAGCCTTGGTACGGAACTCCCACGGTTTGGGTTCCTGCTGCATGGCGGCCACATCCATTGACTCGTCAATCATACCGGCAATCTTGCAATAGCCGCCAAACGGTACCCAGCCCACACCGAACTCAGTGTTCTCGGGCGAACGGCGCCAGTCACCCTCGGGGAGCGTATCCAGGTCAATGGGTTTGTATGTAATCTCTTCTTTACCTTCAAAATTATAGTGTTTCTCCTCTTCATAGCTTTCAGGAACATTGGGGCTGAAAAACTTTACCCTTATCTTTCCGTCCACCTTCTTGATTCTAATAAGTGAGAAACGGGGATTAAAGAAAGCATAGAATTTATCCACTCTCACTCCAAACAGACGTGAGAACAGAAAGTGTCCGAATTCATGGAATACAACAAGGATTGTAAGTGAAAGGACAAGTTGAATGGTTTTGATCCAGAATGTTGACATATTAATGTATTAGTTAATGATTCATTTTATCAGAGATGCGGCCACACGGCGTGACTCGGCATCGGTCTCTATATACTCACTAAGTGTGGATTTGGCACGGTACGGTACACTCTCCATGGTCTCGGCAATCACGTCACTCATCTCAAGGAACCCTATACGGTCATGCAGGAATGCGGCTACACAGACCTCATTGGCGGCATTCAGTATGCAGGGCATGTTACCGCCGCGTTCAATGGCCTGGTATGCAAGTGCCAGGTTGCGGAAACGCTCCGTGTCAGGCTCCTCAAATGAGAGCATGTGCATGGTGGTAAAGTCCACACGCGGGAAATCCGCCTTGAGACGGCGCGGATATGAGAATGCATACTGTATGGGCAGACGCATATCGGGGGCACCCAACTGAGCCTTTATGGCACCGTCGGCAAACTGTACCATGGAGTGGATAACGGACTGCGGATGTACCACTACCTGAATCTTGTCATACGGCACGCCAAAGAGCCACTTGGCCTCAATCACCTCAAATCCCTTGTTCATCATGGATGCGGAGTCTATGGTGATCTTGGCACCCATATCCCAGTTGGGATGTTTGAGCGCCTGCGCCTTGGTTACTATGGCAAGCTGATCCTTACCAAGGGTACGGAACGGGCCGCCACTGGCTGTGAGCAGTATCTTCTCTACAGGGTTGTCCATCTCACCGCTCAGGCACTGGAATATGGCCGAGTGCTCAGAGTCTACCGGCAGAATGGGTGTCTTGTACTGGAGCGCAAGTGACGTGACAAGCTCACCTGCCACAACCATGGTCTCCTTATTGGCCAATGCAATGACCTTACCCGCCTTGATGGCCTCTATCGTGGGGCAGAGTCCTGCAAATCCCACCATTGATGCCAGCACTATATCTATGGGCTGTGCCGTGACAATCTGGTTGATTGCATCGGACCCGGCATAGACCTTTATGGGCTGACCTGAGAGGGCCTCCTTGAGTTTGGGGTAATGCTGCTCATTGGCTATCACCACCGCCTCGGGCTTGAAGCGGAGCGCCTGTTCAATGAGCATGTCCACGCTGTTATTGGCGGTAAGTGCATATACTTCATATTCGTCAGGATGGCAAGCAATGACGTCAAGCGCCTGCTTTCCAATTGAACCTGTCGAACCCAATATAGCTATCTGTTTCACTGGAATAGTATATATTTTTCGGGATCAAGGGGCTGACCCTGATACCACAATTCAAAATGAAGATGTGAACTCTGGGGTGAGTTCTCGTTCCTGCGTCCCACGAGTGCCACTACATCACCCTGCTTAACGCGGTCACCGGCTTTCTTGAGCAGTGACTCGCAGTGCTTGTAGACTGAAATAAGTTCACCCGGATGAACTATGCAGATGGTATAACCCATGTCCGATGTATAATTGGCCATAAGCACAGTGCCGTCAAGCACTGACACGACGCTCTGGTTGGGGCTGGCCACGATATCCACTCCCAAATGGGATTCCATAGCGTTGTAGCTGCCTGATACTATGCCGGCTGTAGGACGGAACATACTGATGGTGAGAACATCATTCACAGGCTGAGACTGCGATGTAATGTTATAGCGCTCCGCCTCCTCATACTGACGGGCAAAAATCTCCTCGCGTTCAGTACGCTCCATAAGCAGTTCACTGCGCTGACGGGCCAGGGAATCCACTGAGTAGACGCTATCTATCTCAACCGTACCGGCAATGATATCCTGCAGCGTTGTAATATAACGGCTCTGCATCTCAAACACCTGCTCAAGGGAGTCTATACGCAGAGCCTCATTCACTATCGCCTGGCGTATCCTGTAATCCTCAAGGCTGTTTCCTCTCTGTTTGGGCGAATTCTGGTAAAGCCAGATTCCGGCCCAGCCACCCAGTACAGCTATTACCAGAACAAAAGTGGTAAGGATAAAGTGTGATATCTTCATCCTGAACACACGACGCTGTTCATCCTCATTGACCACTGTAAGGCGGTACAGATAGACAAACCTGCGGAAGAGGCTCTTGCGGCCTATGGCCTTGCGTTTCTGACGGATACTCTTCATGTTACAGTTCTGCTAACCCCTCAGGGAGATTATACTTAAGGGTGCGGGTCTTGCGGTCCACACCGGTAATCCACTCTTCATTGGCGGGTATGATACGCTCACGCTCGCCGTCACGTACCAGGAACAGGATGTTGGGCGTGCTGTCATCCACAGCATGTATGGTGCCCAGCTTTCCGGCCTTTGCATCCACCACATTCCAGTCCAGGAACAGTCCCCACTCCAGGTCCTCATCCTCACTCTGGGCCACGAAACGGAGCGGCATATATACCGTAACCCCCATAAAACGGGAGGTCTGCTCAACCGTATCCACATCCTCAAACTTGACAAGGAGCGTGGTACGGCTCTTCTCACGGAGTGACTCCACCCAGAACGGAACCAGTATGCCGTCCATGGAGCATACCAGGCAGTCCAGGTCATCGGTCCAGTCAAGAGCGGCAGGTACGCTCACAGCCATCTCACCGCCTACTCCGTGCGGCTTGACGATCGTGCCTATTCTCTGTACCTCACTCTGCTCTATCATATCACTCCACTCTTGTTATCCTGGCACCAAGTGCGTTCAGGCGGCCGTCGATATCCTGATATCCGCGGTCTATCTGGCCTATGTTGTCTATGCGGCTGGTGCCGTTGGCACTCATGGCTGCAATGAGCAGGGCTATACCTGCACGTATATCGGGCGATGACATACGGCGTGCCTGCAACGGGAACTGGCGGTCATGTCCTATAACCACCACACGGTGCGGGTCACACAGTATCACCTGGGCACCCATGTCTATCAGGTTGTCCACAAAGAAGAGGCGGCTCTCAAACATCTTCTGGTGAATGAGAACGCTGCCCTTGGCCTGTGTGGCGGTAACCAGCAGCACGCTCAGAAGGTCCGGAGTGAGTCCGGGCCAGGGTGCATCGGCCAATGTCATTATGGAACCGTCTATGAATGAATCTATCTGATAATGCTCCTGTGCGGGGATGAAGATGTCATCAGCACGCTGCTCCATCTTTATTCCCAGACGGGCAAAACTCTCCGGTATGATTCCCAGATTCTGGTATGATACGTTCTTGATGGTTATCTCGCTGCCGGTCATGGCGGCCATTCCTATGAAACTGCCCACCTCAATCATATCGGGCAGTACCTTATGACTGGTGCCGTGCAGTTCCTTTACGCCGTGTATGGTTAGCAGGTTACTGCCGATGCCCTCTATGCGGGCGCCCATGCGTACCAGCATGCGGCACAGCTGCTGGACATATGGCTCACAGGCGGCGTTGTAGATCACAGTGTCGCCCTGGGCCATCACGGATGCCATGATGATATTGGCCGTACCGGTTACAGATGCCTCATCCAGAAGCATGTAGGTTCCACGCAACTGGCTGGCCTTAAGCTCATAGTACCCACGCTCCTCATTGAGTGAGAATGTGGCACCCAGTGCCTGGAAACCCTTGATATGGGTATCCACACGACGGCGACCTATCTTGTCACCTCCGGGTTTGCTTACCGTGGCATGTCCCAGTCGGGCAAGCAGCGGTCCAAGCAACATGACAGATCCGCGCAGGCCGGCGCTTCGGGTTACAAAGTCCATGCTCTCGGCATAAGCGCGGTCAATGTTCTCGGCCTTGAATGACCAGCAGCCGGGGGCGGTATTGCGTACCTGGACGCCCAGCTGTGAGAGCATATCTATCAGGTTCCTTACATCAAGTATATCAGGGACATTGCTTACCGTCACCTCATCGGGAGTGAGCAGTACGGCACATAGGATCTGCAGGACCTCATTCTTGGCGCCCTGCGGACAGATAGTCCCATTAAGTCTGTGACCTCCTTCTATAAGAAATGACGGCATAGCTATCAGTATCTGCGTTTGTTCTTTTTCTTTCCGTGCTGCTGGGCGCGCTGCTGAGGCGGTGCCTGTGCAAACTGTACGTTCAGGTCACCCTCCTGAAGACGGATACGTCCGTGTGAGAAGTAGTCAATGTCGGCGGCAATGCGCTCGTCGCTGACCAGTTCCTTGTTCCAAGTCATAAGGTCCTTCTTCATCTGCACCGCAAGCAGGCGTACCAGCTGGCTGCGCTCGGGACCCTCGGGCATATCGACTGCAACCTTTATCAGTGAGGGTACGATATGACCGTAATGACGGTAACGTATATCACCGGCCGGATAGTCAATCTGATCCGGTTTCTGCTGTGTCTTCTCCAGACGGGTAATCTCGCAGGGATAGTCTATGTCCAGTTTATAGTCCGACATGAATGCCAGATGATCCCACAGCTTGCCCTGGAAATCAGGTACGTCACGCAGTGTAGGGAACATACTGCCCATGATGTTGATGATGGTGTTGGCGCAATGCTGACGCTCCGCACGGTCGGGGATTGTCACAGCGTACTCAACCATCTCCTGTACGGCACGTCCGTACTCGGGCATAGGCATTTTCTCTCGTTGGGTATTGTAGTTCATCAAACCAGTTTTTTAGGTTTAACAGCTATAAAATCTTTCAAATAATAGGGCTCAAAGTAGGCCACGTCACGGAACTCCTCCCTGTTGAATGACTGTTCGGCCAGCGGGAACATCCATCGGGCCTCCGGATTTATGTCATCCAGGAAATGAGCGTTGGGATGGTTGATGGTCTCGCGGCACTTGGCGGCACCGTTGCCCATGAACCATACCGGATGACTGTCCAGGAACTCGCGGTATGTATCGGGCGTTACTATATCGGCCTGTATCTTACGTACCTCATTCAAGGCACGGTCATAAACGGCGCTGTACACCTCCATACGGCGGGCATCGATCATGGGACAGAGCAGAGCGTCATCGGGCAAATCGAGTGACAGCAGCGGCTGAACGCAAAGCAGTTTAAGGGTGGAGACCGATATCAGCTTTATGCCACGACCGTAGCATACACCCTTGGCCATGGATACGCCTATGCGCAGACCGGTGTATGAGCCCGGACCCTCGCTCACTGCAACGGCATCCAGCTTGAGGCCACGGCTGTCAACCAGCGCCAGAGCCTCATCGAGCAGCACGCCCAGTGATACGGCATTGTTATGACCTTCACGGTCAGCCTTGTCAAAGACCAGCTGACCCTCATCACTTACAGCAACCGAGCAACCGTCGGTGGCCGATTCTATATGCAGAATGACACTCATCCCTTCTAATCTTCACTATTAACTTGCAAAAATAACGATATTTTTCAAAAGGGAAAGGCCGTATCGGGGTCTATTTTCCGCCCCGGTACGGCCTTTAGCCTGATTTAAGTTGAGATATACGGTTTACTTACCGAAATAACGCTTGTAGAGAGCCTCGAATCCCTTACCGTGACGGGCCTCATCCTTAGCCATCTCATGAACTGTATCATGTATGGCATCCCAGTTCTGAGCCTTGGCGGTCTTGGCTATTGCCAGCTTGCCCTCGCATGCTCCGTGCTCGGCTTTCATACGTTTCTCCAGGTTGGTCTTGGTGTCCCAAACAACCTCACCCAGCAGCTCGGCAAACTTGGCGGCATGCTCTGCCTCCTCAAAGGCGTAGCGCTTGAATGCCTCGGCTACCTCAGGGTATCCCTCGCGGTCAGCCTGGCGGCTCATGGCAAGATACATGCCTACCTCACTGCATTCGCCGTTAAACTGCATACGCAGGTCATTTACCATCTCGGCCGATCCAACCTGGCCGTCGCCAAGAATATGCTCGCAGGCAAACTGCAATGATTCGCCGTTCTCAATTACCTCCTTGAATTTCTCTCTGGGTGCTTTACACTGTGGGCAGCGCTCGGGTGCCTCGTCTCCTTCATGAACGTATCCGCATACGGTGCAGATGAATTTCTTTTTCATAATCCTTTTGTATTAATTGGTTTGTGAATGGTCTTTCTTTTGGCAAATATAAACTTTTTGTCTCCAAGTGAAGCCAAAATCCCAATAATTCACTATACTTGTTGTCTCATTCCTGTATTTTTAACTAAACTTCATTTCAACATGCCCAAACAACCGCAATTTCTGTCAGACCAGATCCGGATGGTGCCCATCCTGTTGTATGCACTTATTGCAATTACCGTATTCAACTTTCTTTTTACAAAAAAGCAATTTCCGCGAAGACCTGTTGAAATCACTGTAGACAAAGATATTACTCTCCAAACCGGGCCAGAGTACAAGGAGTTACGCACCTATACCCTTCACGCAGGCGAGATCGTATCATATCTGGGATTTGAGGAGCAAGACCTCTTTCAGATGAACCGTATCTATGTTCAGACTCAAGACGGCATAAGAGGTTTCGTCAACGCATATGAACTGGGGTTCCCGGTTATACATAAAACCACCCGTGACACAGTGATTATCATAAATCCTGCAACCGATATCAATGAGAGTAACGGCTTGTCATCAAAAGCCCTGGTGCGTTACCCTGACGGAAGTGAGAAAGAGGTCAATTATGATAAGCTTCTTACCGCTCTGCCCAAGGAGCTCCGTAGTCTCATGTTCAACGATTCCAGGTCACGCTATATCTCGGAAAGAAAATTCAAGAGACAATATGTGGGCAAGAAACTACACAAATGTGACAAGTTGAACTATCCGGCACTTTTGGTAAACCATGAGGAGGACGGGACAATCCAGGCATACTATGACGGTCTGTTTGTATACAAAGCTCGTGAAGGACAGTTCTACCGACCAGTGGTATATACTGACCAGGAATCAGTCATAACAGACTATAAACTAATAAACAAATTCGGAAACAACAGATGGATACTCAAGGTACTGCCTTTTGAATCGTTATTAATGGATCTCGGCCCGTTTTCATCAATAATCAACAATTCCCTTTATGACAAAACAGCCAGATTCTATGATGTTTCAACCGGAAAATACAACTGGACAAGATGGATAGCTATTATATTCTATGTGGTGTTTGGCTTTATTTGGATATTCGGCTACGGTTCATTCATACTGATCATTCTCAGAACCGCACTGATATGGCCCCGCAGTTTCTATCATCTTAAAGACAAGGGAGTAATTATCACATTCGCGATAACAACCATTATCACTGCATATATATGGTTTTTACTGATTATGGTCTGGGGGCTTGTATGGCCTATAGCGTTACTGACACTACTTTCAGCATATTTCCTGTTCAAACGTTCAATAAAAGGCCTTGATTGTGACGCGCCACATTTCCGCTGTCTCAACTGTCGCAGGCTCGACACCATGATGTTTACCGAAAGCATATTTGTTAGGGAGTATGATGAGATGCGTGAAGAAACCGAAATAGGCAAGTTTCTGGGTCAAGATGACAAATACACAAAAACAACGTGGAAAGAAGGTGTACAAGAAGGTAAAAAAGTCACATCCGAAGAGACTGACCATTATGACCAATATGACATTCATGAAATACTGCACTACAACGTGCTGTACCACGTAAAAGTCTATCATGACCTATACAATTGCCATTGCTGCGACAACCAAGAGAAGGTTATCAGGACAGAACAAAAGCAACTGGATAAGGTTTTCACTCATAAGAGTGTACGAAAATTCTATAGCGGAAAGTATACAAAAAAGCATTATGGAAGGTTACCGTCCTGATTGTTCATATAGTACCACACACACTTGAAAGGTCAATGAACAAGACCTTCAACAAAATGGTATGCTTGATACAAATCACTCCAATATGCCGTAAACAGCTGGACATTGGCGTTTATTATACCATTCTGTATGCTCAACAGTATCAGTGATAGGTTAAAGAGATGCGCCGTTAATATAAAAGCATAGGCACGGAAAAAACCTTGCCCGCTTATGTCAGTCTGATAGCTCCCGGTCTGCTTAAGGAAGCACTTGATATGAAATGCCCATGTAAAGCCGGCCAACGCATCGAATATGTAAACAAATTCCGGTTTGATTATCAGGCTAAGGAACAACAGGAAATATGTTATATACGGCAAGGAATAAGGAGCCAATGCAATAAACAGAATACCCACCTTATGCCCGCTGTGCATAATCTGCCCTTCTCTCTCGCCTGCATTGAAACTGTGAATCTCCCTGAAAAACAGCAGCCCCACAAGGGTATGTGAAAGTTCATGAGCAAACACCTGTAAAAAGTCCTCATTCTTCTTTAATGTGGGAATAAGACGCAATACATAATAGGCTGCAAATCCTATTCCCAACCACTTAAACGCAGCATAATCATCCACAACATTCTTAATGACAGGACGCAGTTCAATAAAAGACAGGACGCCGCACACCAATATCAAGACAATAGATATAAATCTTAAGAAACCTTTCATAGCAACAGACAATCAGAAATACATTCCTACGGCAATCGTTAATAGATTAACCGGGTTGTTAATCTTAAAGCTAAAAGGCATGGTTTCATATCCAACTGAAATATAATACTCATCAGAATGAAGCATAAGTTCAACTCCAATATCCAATCCTTTGATAGTATTGGTAGAACCATATATTTCACCTGTTTCATTCCAACCATACTTGCCTGACCAACCATATCCGGCATCTAAGCATAACCACAATGGGGTTCCAAGTCTACACAACAATCCCGCTCCATATACCAAATGGTAACGTTCGCCTGTACAATCCTTAAAATCACTCTTCTTTGGATCTGTTGTTGACAAGAGGTGGTAATCACCCGCGCCAAAAGCCTTGACTCCAAAACGATTAAATGTCAATCCCATTTCAAATCCAAAATCCTGAATTATCCTAAATCCAGCAAACACATCTTGACCATATGCAAGAGGAGTGAGCAGGAGAAATAAACCTAACAGATATTTTTTCATAGAAGATTCCTATATATATACTTTATATAACTACTGCCAAGATAAGCGCCGTATACACTTACGTTATCAATTTTCATTGAAATATAGACAGGCAAAGATCCGTTGCCGTTTCCTCCAATGTTGACTTTTGTAATACCATCAGAAGTCTTACGAAATCTTGCACTCACATTATCTTTGACAAGTCCATCCACGTACAAGTGTGCCGTACTCCCATCAAATGCTACCGCGACATGATGCCATCCGGATGACTGTATTGGAGTATATGTATAAGAAGAAAATTTCGGACAATTGTCATTATAATCATATAACTCACCATATGCATCAAAAGATATCTTTCCGTCATTTCGCATCAACAGTTTAGGCCAATGCATATTTTGCTGGTAACTAACATCATAAGCAGGATTTATGCCTGTAATTACAACACCAGTCTCAAAATCCTTAATCCAGAAACAAATTGTAAACTTCTCTAGATCTTTGAAAATATTGTAAGGTATATTCACATACTGCTCCTTATTACCGTTCAACATGAGAGCTTTGCCTTTGCCGTCAGGAGTGTCATCAATATATTTACCTCCAAAAAGCGCGCCATCATAGGGATTTTCCCAACCAGCTTTATCAAGAACCACCTCATTCGCATCATCATCGAAAGGATAATAGGCCCATAAACAATCCCACAAAACATCTAATGTATCCACCTCTGTCTGAGTGTTATTATTTCCAGAATTATTATTCTGATTAACATTACTATTGCCGTTTCCATTAGAGTTATTACCAGTTTGCGAACCGCTGTCTACATCTTCTCTATCATCAATTTCTGTGACAGGCGCACATGACATAAGAGATAACACTGTAATCAGTAATATCCATTTGTTACTTTTCTGCTTCATATATATCTTTAACATCATCTTTTGTAAGACATCTACTATAGATTCTAAAATTATCAAGCCTCATGGAAGCGGAAACAGATACAGAGCCATTAAGATTTCCGCCTATGTTGATTTTCGTAATATTTGAAGGATTCCGCCATCTTAAGTTTAAATTATCTTTCAGAATACCATCAATATATAAATATGAGATGCTACCATCAAATGTAAGTGACACATGATGCCATCCAGACGACTGTATCGGAGTATAACTGTAAGCAAACTTTGGACAATTATCATTATAATCATAAAGCTCACCATATGCGTCAAAAGAAATCTTTCCATCATTTCGCATCATCATTTTAGGCCAATGCATATTTTGCTGGTAACCAACATCATAAGCAGGATTTATGCCTGTAAATACCGCTCCTGTAGTGAAGTCATTTATCCAAAAACAAACCGAATAACTAGACAAGCCCTTGAATGCATTAAAGTTTATATTAATGTACTGCTCCTTATCGCCATTAATAAATATTGCTTTTCCACTTCCATTAGGAGTATCAGTAATATATGTGGGATTATTTACAGCAATGCCATCATTTTCATAATCCGTAGCATCGGAACAATCACCATCGTCAAAAGTATAATAGAGTTTAAGTCCACCCGGAACAGCAATCTCGTTTGTATTGCTACCACCACCATTGTCATCAGAAAGAGTCGTAAAAGAAATTTCATCACTGTATGAAATACCTGAGGAATTCTGTGCGTATGCTCGTACGTAATATGTGGTTCCAAAGGTCAAGCCATCAATCTCGGCCGAGAAATCTCCAACATTTGAAGCAATACCTAGCGATGATATTTGATCTATTGTAGTCGGATTATGATTCAGACCGTAACAGAAGCCATGTTGGGTAATCTGACTTCCTCCAGTTGATGAAATGGATGCATGAAGCCTTACTGATGTTTTAGAAAGATTTGAAGGGTTCTTAATAATTAATGTCGGAACAGAAGTGCTTGCTTCAGACATTGTAACCTGAATTGTTGATGTCTGACCTGCCCTGACAGTTATTCTTTCTTCCTTTGTAACATAACCGGTTCTTGAAAAGGATAGAGTATAGTCTTGGGCATCAAGATTATCAAAACGGAATGCACCATCATTGTCTGTAATCTGAGAACTACCTATTGTATTCAGTCTCACCGATACACCAGCTAACAAAAAAAATGACTTGGAATCCATAACCGTTCCAACTATAGATGATTTTGGAATTAAGTTCACTTGTATCGTAGAGAGAACCCCAGATCTGACAGTAACCTTTTCTTCATAGATGTTGTAGCCTGACTTGGAAAATGACAAGGTATATTCCTGTGCCTCAATATTGTCAAAGTGAAAAGAGCCGTCATCACCCGTAATAACGGAATTACCGCCAGGGATTAACTTTACGGTCACACCCGACAATAAGGACTGGGTATTTGAATCCATCACTGTACCCGCAATAGACGACATAGGAACTAGGTTAATCTGAATAGTTGAGGAAAGCCCCGGTTTTACCGATACTTTCTCCTCATGCGATTGATAGCCAGGTTTGGAAAAAGATATGGTATATTCCTGAACATCCAGATTATCGAACTGGAACGTTCCATTATTTCCAGTAACCTGAGAATTACCTGTAGGGGTAATCTTTACCGTCACACCAGCAAGAGGGCTGTGAGAACGTGAATCAGTCACCGTTCCTGCAATGTTACCAAATGTATCCACCGCCGGTTCCGAGCAATTAACCAGCAACATCAGGCATGAGATAATCAAATAGAGTTTTTTCATATTTATGTTATTTACATCCTATTACGCTATTTCTCTGAATTATAAATCTGTATAACCTCATCTTTAGTCAAGCCTTTATTATATATTCTCACATTATCTATCTTCATTGAAGTTGAAACTGGGAATGTTCCATTTCCATTTCCACCAATTTGAACTTTTGTCACACCAGTGGGATCTCCCCAATAAACACTTTGATTATCAACAAGAGTCCCATCGACATAAAAATATGCAACACCTTCTATTGCATCACCTGAATTATCAATATAAGATAGTACTATGTGATGCCAACCAGACGACTGTATCTCGGAATAACTGTATGAAGAGAAAAATGTCTCAGTATCTTCATACCAATGGCCTAATGCGTCGAAACTAAACCTATTGTTGCTATTTATGATTAACTTGGGCCATTGGTCTGCAGACCATTGGCCCGATGTTATCCCGGAAATAATGGAACCCCCTGAAAAATCCTTTATCCAAAAACTCATTGAGTAATTTCTAAGTCCACTGAAAAGGTTTCCGACAATATTTATATACTGTCCCTTATCACCTTTAAGAAAAATTGCCTTACCGCTTCCATTAGAAGTATCCGTTATATATGAAGGATTATTGACTGGGACACCGTCATTTTCATATTCCGTAGCATCTATACAGTCTCCATTATCAAATGTGTAATATAGTTTCAATCCACCAGAAACAGCAATTGAATCCGTATTATCAACATCATCATTGTTTCCGCCATTGTCTCCACCGTTATCATCGCCATTACTGCCACCATTATCACCGCCATTACCTTCACTCAAAGTAGTTATTGTTATTTCATCACTGTATGCTATGCCGGCAGAGTTCTGCGCGTATGCACGGACATAGTATGTAGTTCCGGCAGACAAACCGCTTATATCGGCCGAGTAGTCTCCAACATTCGATGCTATACCAAGGGATGAGATATTATCTAATGTGGTAGGATTATGATTCATACCGTAACAGAAGCCATGCTGGGTTACCTGAGCACCACCGGTTGAGGTAAGCGAGGCATGAAGACGCACCGACGTCTTGGTGAGGTTAGAAGGGTTCTTCATCATCAAAGTTGGGATGTTGACACTGGACTCCGTCATCATTACCTGAATAGTTGATGTCTGTCCGGAGCGGACAGTAATCCTCTCTTCTTTTGATACATAACCGGTCCTTGTAAATGTTAGGGCATATTCCTGAGGATCAAGGTTATCAAACCGGAATGTGCCATCATTTCCCGTAATCAAAGAACTGCCCCCCGGACTTAGTTTAACTGATACGCCAGATAATAAAGACTGCGTATTTGCGTCCAGAACCAAGCCTGTGATTGATGCCATAGGTTCAAGGCTCACCTGAATGGTTGATGAAAGACCCGGTTTGACAGAGACCTTCTCCTCATGAGAATGATAGCCGTGTTTAGAGAATGAGAGGGTGTATTCCTGCACATCCAGATTATCAAACTGGAACGTTCCGTTATTGCCTGTTACCTGAGAGTTACCAATTGGGCTGAGCTTAATTGACACACCTGCAAGCGGACTGTGGCTGCGTGAATCCGTTACCGTACCTGCTATGTTACCAAACGTATCGGCTACCGGTTCAGAACAAGTAACAATAAAAAGGAATGGAATCAATAGTAATAATAACCTTCTCATCTCAAGTCCAATAAAATGATTACATTAAAAGTTTATACTCACACCACCAGGAGTAACCTTAACCTTACGAGCGCCGGGAGCAATGACGGCATCAACAAGATTATAAACATACAATGCAGCAAATGCACCTATTGTCACATTACGCGCAATGCCATAGTTGCGTTCGTCGGCAGAGTATTTCTTGATCAGGTTAATATCATGGGTCTGCGACATCTGATCCTTGCAAGCCTTACGCTGGCTTTCAAGAAAAACAGCACCCACGCCAGTTACGGCACATCCACCCAAAATCAACGAGCCCTTGAGTGGATCCCCTTTGTAGAACTGCCCCATTCCCGGTATTATTGACATAATCATAGGACTGAAGCCATAGTCATTGGTAGGATAAACCTTGTCAAAAATCGCAAGACTGCTTTCTGCGACCTGATAAAGAGCGCAGTACGTCCTGATACCACTTTTCTGTCCCCACCATTCATCGGCAAGCATACAGTTCACTGTAACAGGCTCACCGTCGGCTATAATTTCAACAGTACTTATCTGGATCCTCTCGCTGCCGGACAACTGGCCATTCTCCCGCTGAATCATATCAGTCTGGTTGGACCTGACGGATTGGCTTATCGTCCAGTCCTTCTGGATATTACGAGATAACTGATCTAATGCCTCAGCACTCACGTTCCTGCTAGAAGGATTGGGTACGGTGACAGACACGTAGCGTATGCCCGAATAGCGTGAACTGACCGTGGAACGCATCCAACGTGGCGTTAGTTTATCCGCTCGGTTCTGCCCCACACAGCATACAGCCGGGAGCAGAACTAGGGATATAAGAAACAATAACCGTTTCATTAACCAGATTTGTTTATTTTTCTTTTGCAGCCTTAAGTTCATCAAATACACTCTGCATCGACTCCTTGAACTCTTTTGAGTCATAAGCAATCTCCTCTCTTCTGGATTTGGAAATAGCCTCCTTGATTTTGGAGTTCTGCTTGATGTTATTAACCAATGCGTCAACACTGATTTCAACAGCTACATAGCAAGTTTCTGTACCGTCCTTCTGACCGTATCTCTCAGAAACAGCTATACGACTTCCGGATATGAGCTCCTTTGATACCGTCTGGATATCATTCTGAGCCTGTGACTCAGATGTCATTACACTTTCTGCCTGTCCCTCAAGTGAACGATTGTTGATTCTTGAACCATTATCATAACGGTCAACAGCATTCTTTACAAGTACTGAAATCTCATCAGCCAATGCACTTCTGGCAGCAGCTGCGGCCAACGCCTCAAGATTCTGGTCTGGGAATCCGTTATACATACCCCAAGCACGCATATTGGTACGTTCAGGATCCTCAGCATAAATCTGTGCAGGTGATTTTTCCCTGCGCTCACCAAGTGAACTGCTTGTTGAAGCACTATCGCCATAGTCGGCCTTAGTATTCTTAGATGAACCGCATGAAGTAAATGTCATGACAGACAGAGTCACTGCCATAATAACTGAAAACAAAAGATTCCTTTTCATAACGTTTAATATTTAAGTGAAACATATATTTCTATTTCCTGTACAGTAAGTGGAATATCCCTGAATTCTTTTGAAATAAACTGGCTCATCAGAGACAAATAAGTATCTCTCGAGTCATCCATTCCTATCATCAGTCGGCGTACAAGCGCGTCAGTTACAATCAAATCATCCACAAGTGAACGAAAATCTCGGGTTTCTATCCTATTTTTTTTGTTCTCCGCATCATAATAACATAGCCACAATTCCTTAGGCAATTCATCCATAAACATACCTTTGGTGGGGACGAATGTATGATTTCCTTCACGGTCAGAGTAGCCCACAAAATGCATGCTACCTTTCTTGACATTACCAGCGTAAGCCGCGTTACGGGTGGAAAGTTGGTTGCTCACATTTAAATAATCAGACATTTTGCCTTTTGTTGCATCAGGTATGGCCTTTGCAGTAAGGACAAACTGTCGTTTTGATGTCTCGTTAACTACTTTCATGACCTGAGTCTCTGACTGCCATTCTATCTCCACGTCACCATTGTTAAAACGGTCACCTTTGTTGAGACTTTTGCCATCGATAGTGACAGGTTCCGGATAAAGGAATGATATTCTCATCAAGTCCTGCGCCGATACATCGCTAAAGACTACAACAAAAGAGAATAAAATGACAATCGATATTTTCTTCATAATTACGAATGTTCAACAAATAGTGACAGGAACGCAATGAACGAGCCTATTATAATCGCGTTAACGAACAATCCTGAAAACAAATAGATAACAAAACATGCTATTGCCAGCACTCCGGAATATCCAATCAGAGTCAATATAACATCAACAATGTTTCGGAGTATTGTTTTCCAACGCTTTTCATTATCATCTTTGGGTTTGTCATCCTTATCCTTCCAGAAATCCTTCAAAGCAAAAGCAACTTCCAATCCAAATACCACGAACAATAACAACAATATCCACCAATGAACTATGTGATCGCCACTGCACAATGCCAGATAGGTATTGTAGATGATAGCCGTACCTGCTACTTCATTCTTTATAGTATCATGCAGGTCAAACTCCTTGAAATCACCAATCATAATAATCTTGTTATCAAACAAGACTGACATATCAGGTTCGGCAAGTATATCTACGCCTAAATTATAGAGGTTCTTTTCACCATCGGACGAGTAATCATAGCGTGTTACAAACTCCAAATCCGGTATGAATGAACGCACACATAGTTTGCCTCCGCATGACCATCCCCACCAATGCCTCTTTATGTTGCCGCCTTCAAGTTCACGCCACATTCGGTATGCCATAGTTTCTGTCCCATCCGGAGCGTTGTATGTAAATTTAAGGAAACCGTCTCCGCTTAGAAATTGCTCATAAGAAGAACATGAGACCTTTTCAATTAAGACAGACGGATGGGAAAATTCAGAATCAGCACCGCCAGCCACAGTAATGTCTCGCATACCAGCTATACGTTTAAACAAAGCGTCATCCCATTCTGTATGAATATCATTGTCAAAATTTACGTCACATACTATGTAACGATAATTATTCCATTTAGCAAGACTGTCCATAAAAGACAACAGTTTATGGCGATCTGTTATGTCTATCTCACCTAAAGGAATCCCAAGTTCATCATTGCATGGAACAAGCATACGATCATATGACACGTTGATTGCTATAACCTCGTCATGGGTCTTTTCGGCAACCAGAAGGTCCTTAATTGCCGAACTCACACGTACCGACATATCGCCGAATCCGAATGTAAAACGGGCATTCCAATAGTAATAGCACATAATCGTCAATACCAGCGATACAATAGCAGGTATAACAATGGCATACTTCCAGACCTTCTTTTCTAACTTCATAATACCACCACTTCAATCTGTTTCTCATTCCAACCGGGCATAGCCTGCCCTACATTGGCATTGATGTATGTAGGATCACATATTACATATCTGTTCCCGCCCGAAGTCACAGCATCTCCTTCAACATTTCCGCTGAACCTGACTGCTGCCGCAAGGTGTCCAGGCATATAGATAAGAGCCGTCTTAAGCCCTAATAGGTCCCTGACTAAACGTGTAAACAGGATAGCACGATCCTCACAGTCACAAAACTCGTAATAGAGAGTCTCTTCAGGAAAAAAATAACGTTCCTTGCCCCAAACCTTCTCATCTTCCTTGTATGGAAAAACCTTGTAGAAATATAAGAGAAGGGTCTGCACCGCCTCAACCTCACTCATATCATCAATTATCCCTTTCAGGTACGGATATAGGGTCTCACGGGCATCACTGCTCAATTGTACCTGTCCTACATGCCAGAATGCAGTAACAGGTCTACCTTCATCGAAAAATGATGGATAGTCTGCATAGAAATCTATATCATTTCTGTTTACTGTTGCGCCCTTGTCTGTTTTGTATCTGTTTTCGTCAAACTTCCCGGAACAGCTTATAGACATTCTCAAAGGAACCGTGCTGCTGAATGATTTCTGAGGGACTGTGCCAGAGCTAATCTCCTCACGGTCCACTTGAAACATGTCATAACCGTCAATGTTATATCCAGGATAACCGACAAGAGTCTTGTCTGCAGCAACAAGCAGATGAAGTCGGTCATTACCATCATGTATCATACAGCTCATAAGGCCGCATTGGGTAAGAAGAAAAGACTGAAGTACAACTGATTCATTGGAGTCCATATTGCCATAGACCATCTCGCTCACTTTTTGTGATAGTTTAAGCGACGCCCAGTCACATAGTTCAAATCGCTGTCGTATAGAATAAAAATCAGCTAGAAGATTGGAATATTCTGTCGTTGAAAACCTGTTCCACAGTTCCACGATATCCGACGGATCAGTTCTCTTTATTGAAGCACGGTCCTTAATGTCAAAACGAACACTGATATTTGAACCATAGAACATAGACTGGATGCGAGTCTGGGTACCTTCTGGATTCTCTGCTATCTCCGTTGGAGGCACAGGATTGGCACTATTCTTTGCAATTTGAACAGCATCACATTGTTTCTGGACAGGCTTTGCCACCTCATCAGGTGCGTCCTGCGGAGGGAGAGATGGAATTGCCTCAAGAGGGTTACTTCTGATAGATCTCTCACCTGATGGTTTCCATTCGCGACCTAATATATCAGAGAATTCCTTGTTGACTTTTTCCTTCAAAGCTTCATAATCCTTTCTGACAGTCTGTCTACGGTTCTCAAACTGTCTGTTAGTCATTTGACGATACTCCTCAAATGACTGTCCATACGTATTTGTATTTGGAAATAAACAAATAAGTAAAGAAACGGCAATGTTAAATGTCCTCTTTATGGTAAACAACATTGTTACCGAGAGTTTTAAATTTTATTAGCACAAATATATGAATATTCTGATAAAACAAAACAACATGAACGTTTTTTGTTGTTTAGGAAGCCCTTACAATCATGTTCCTTGGTAACGGTAAAAATACAGCCGAAGCCGAGAACTACCGTAACTGTAAGTGATATCAATACCCCACTCTGCCCTTCCGGCTATTCCACTTAAAGGTCTCAATGTCCACCAGCTGGACCTGATGCTCCTTGGGACGGCGGGTAAGGCCAGACTCACGCAGTATGACTTGCTGGTGGATGGTGCGGGACATCAGTTTCATGGTGCGGGCATTGGCCTCGTAGCTGGATTTAAGCGTTGTGATGTACTTCTTTATATGGGTCTCAGCTGCCGGAGAGAATGTAATCTTGAACTTCTTTAGGCAGTTGCAGAGTATATCGTAGAGTTCATCGGGAGTAAAGTCCTTGAATACAAGCGTATGGTCAAATTCATATATACCGGATTCGGTCATCTGCTCGGCAACGGTTTTGTTGGGGGCGTCGAGTTCGGCCAGGATGAGGGCGCATTCTCCGCCTACTTCGACGGTGAGTTCCTCAAGTTTCATTTTTACGTCCTCCACGAAACTGCTGTATCCGGATGTGGACATATCCATTTGTTTGGCATCGGCATCGATAAAGATCAGTCCGTTGCATGACCTCTTGACAACCTCCTGCAGACGGTTTTTGAAGTCGGCGGGATGTTCTCTCAACAAACTCTCGGCCTTGACCTGGGTTATGTTGCTGTTGGCAATCAGGTGCATGCCTTTCAGTATGGCGGCCATAATCTCGGCCACGGTGCTCTTGCCGGTTCCGGACTTGCCTATAAAACGCCATGAGAGCAGGCCCTTGCCTACGTATGGCTCGCCTATGGAGTGCAGATATCGGGCGGATTGTACAAAGTTGCGGATGGCCTGTTTTACATTGCTCAGTCCGGACAGGTTGTCCAAGCGGGCAAGTGCTGCGTCAATGGCCACATCATCAAATACCACATCTTTATGCAGTTTTCCTATTACCACATCCTCGGGTTTGATTATGATAAGATCGTCGGTCGTGGGATTCTTGACCGTAGCCAGGCGAGAGCCCATTGTGGCAAGGATCTGGTTCTGTATGAGATTTGAAACATATCGGCCATTACCAAAACGGGGTGACGGTTTTTTGGCCTCCTCATCAATGATGGCACGCAGATTTGCCTCAGCTCCATCCGATAATTCCAGACCCTGATTCTTTACCATGATATGAGCAATCTGCATCAGCTCATCGGTAGTGTAATCCTCAAAGTTGAACACATTGGGGAATCGGCTCTCTATGCCCTCATTGCTCTCCAGAAGTTTCTTCATGGGTGCGGTATAACCGGCCAGGATTACCACCAGGTCACTCTCATCATTGCCCAGTTCGGTTAGCAATGAGTTCATGACAATACGTCCGTGGTCTTTCTCATGACCTTCGACCAGCTGATACGCCTCATCAATGAACAGGACGTTGCCCTTGGCGCGGGCCAGCAGGTTGCGCATCTTGAACTCGGTTTCACCTATGTACTGGCCTACCAACTGACTCTTCTCGGTACGTATCACATGACCGGTGGAAAGGATTCCCCATGATGCGAATATCTTACCTATAATCTTGGCCACTGTTGTCTTACCGGTACCGGGATTACCCAGGAACGCCATATGCAGACGCGGCATCCTGGTGGGCAGACCATTCTCCATACGCAGGTTGACCAGCCTTATTACGTTGAGATAGTCATGAATCTTTTTCTTGAGGCTTCCCAGTCCAATAAGTGCATCAAGTTCAGCCATAGCATCGCCCGCATTACTGTTGAGTTCAGGAATATCCTGTACCTCTACAGTCTGCATCGTGCTTATAGACGGATTATTAATGGTATCTAAGCGACGGAACTGAGCCGGCACAATCATCTCATCGAATATGTGCTTTATCATATCCTGGTTCTCATATCCTACACTGGCGTAGTTCTGCTTATACTGGATATACATCTCCAGTTTGTTACGGGCCTCAGGAGTAAGTTTTAGCTTATATTCACTGCAGATGGGATCAATAAGCCGGAACAACTCCTTTGAACTGAAGTCATCAACATAGACGGGGGCCGAAAAGTAACCCTTAAGCTCGGGATTTGCGGCAAATAGACTCTCCAGTCCCTCCTCATAACCTGACAGCACCAACATCCAACCGGATTGGTTCCGGACCTGACCAAGTGAATCTATGAGTGCCCTGATTATCTGGGGCTCGCAATCATAATTCTTATATTCGGATTTGTATAGTTCATGTGCTTTTTCAAACAGCAGCACTCCGCTATACATGTCACGTATCTTTTGTGACATATTCCCGGAACTTCCGTTCACGGTATCGGAGAGGAGGCTTGTTACGTTAATGGTCTGTATCTCACAACCTTTTAGCAGACCCAGGTTGAAATAGATATCGGCCATCATCTCGACACATCTGGTTACGTTTGTGCCGATGCCTCCAATCAGGATGGTATTAAGTATGGGAGGTATTTCCGGCAGTCCCGCCTCGGCTCTCTCCTTGTTTACCCTGCTGCAGACCTTCATATCTTCAACACGCTTCTTGAAACTTTCCATACCGGGCATATCATGGAGTTCCTGAAGCATATCATCAAGAGTATATTCTTTTTGGTGTGACGACCTGTTTGTAGGCCAGGGACCACATATCGTAACTTTATTGCTCTTTACCTTCTTGCCATTCTTGTACAATGTCATGACAAGGGTGTCTTTTTCCTCTACATCCAGTTTATATTCATCATTGACCAGATCAGTCAGTTGGAATGGTGTGAAATGCAGATGATTGCCGTCACGGAACATGGCTATGGAATCCTTATCCCATGTGCACTCCATTTTCTTCTGGTCACCGGCAATCGTGACCTCAACCCTCAGGTCATTCTCCTCATGAGGATATGGAACCTCAAGATCAATATGGATAAATGTGTTATTAAAAGGATGGATGGATTTGGCCATTCCCTCAACCAGATATTCGGCCGGCGTATCACCGGGCTGACAATGGAACTGGAAATTATAATGATGAACGTTGACACCGAACATCTTCTGGAGTTCCTCATCGGTCAAATCTTCATCGTCGTCATCATCATTGTTTTCATTGACACTTTCAGATTCTCTCTCCGGTATGGCATCATCCAGGTCCAATTCGTCATGCAGGAATTTATCCATGAGTTTGTCAAACAATTCATCACTGTCTTCTTCATTATTATCCGGTTGGAATGCGTTAGTCCGTTTCATAAGCAAATCATTAACTGGTAACCACAAATATATAACTTTTTTGTATTTTAGCGGAACTGTAACCAATTATTGCTTTGAAAAATAAGGACTTGATAGAGAGCATGGAGATGAATCCCTGGCTTATGGATGAAGTCAAGGAATTCCGTTATACGCACAGCGAGATTGAGCTGCGCAAAGACTTTGCCAAAGAGGCCGAAATGACCAAGGACCTGGATTGGGAGGACTACGTGACTTGGCGGAGCATCATTGATGCAATGAACTACAACCCTTTCCTGAAAGTGCACCGTGTTTCTATGGATTTACCGGAACCGGTCAAGGAGTGGCTCTATTGGAATAACGTGGACATAGTCTTTGATCTGGTCCAGATGTCCGATGAAGAACTGCGTGCCATATCTGGTACTGACAAGACTTATTATGAGCAGGCGACCCGGTTCCTGTCCGATAACAAAATCACACTACGCCATTGCGCCCAGAGGACATACAAGATAGCATCCTGCTGTTTTACGCTTAACGGATGTCCTGCAACTTTGGACAGATGGATAATAAAACCTTACGGTAACGTACACACATTCAATCCCAACAGACCTTCATTGTATCCTGAATGGTTTGATCGGCACTACAGACTTTACTGTCATGTCACAGATGAGGAAAAGTACTGCAAAAAGATAATTCCGGTCGGAGCGGGAGTGCCAAACGAGATGCCTCAGGAATTCCATGAACTCCAGAATACGTTAAATGATGTCTGGAATTCTTACTATGAGGTATGTATCAAACACAATCTGAGCCCCCTTGATCGTATATACCGCATCCCCGAAAACGACAAGGAACTCCGGAAAACGCCCCTGTACAGATTCATTGAGCTCAAGAAAGACGCTTTCCGCGCCGCCATTTCGGCATTTGAACAAACCATGCTGATATGCCGCCTGTCGACACACAAATACATTAATGAAGAAAGCGACGAACAAAAATTGAATATCACCGAACTGGAAATGGATACGGAATTGCAACTCCTCATGATTCGTCTGGTAGCCATGCGTATTGATTTTGACAATCTGGTATGGTATCTGAGAGAGTGTTTCGGATTCCTTCAGCACCCATGTAATGACTATCATATAAATCCCTGGCTTCAGGAGGCTATCAGTGAGTATCGTACTGTTTATTCCGATGAACAGTTGCGCGACCAGTATGCCAAATCCTGCGAAACCAAGAGAGTCAAGACATGGATTGATTTTGTGGCCAATCAGGCACTGCAAAAAAAGATTGACGATAACCCGTTCCTGCTTACCTGCATTGAGGATACAGACCTTGACAAATCCATCAAGAAAAGCCTTTCTGAGTTTAAAATTCCCACAATTGCCAATCTGTTACAGTTCACGGACATGGAACTGGAAAAACTTTTTGACGGCAACAAGGATACAGTAAGCCAAATAGATGAATACCTGAAGAAACATGGGTTGTATCTTTATCATTCGGACTTTCTCACCTACAAGCTAGCCAAGAAAATACGCCAGCTGCTGGAGCAATCTAAAAAAGATTGACCCTATAATACCAACAAAATGACTAATTTTGCGCATCAAAATAATTGCACATTATGATTCAGTCAATGACAGGTTACGGCAAGGCTACAGCCGAAGTCGGAAACCGTAAGGTGATAGTTGAAATAAAGTCTCTCAACAGCAAGGCTATGGATATATCCACCAAGATCATCCAGGCATACCGCGACAAGGAACTTGATATACGTTCACGTATTACCGCTGCTTTGGAGCGCGGTAAGGTGGATTTTTCACTCTATATCGATGCTGCTGCCGCCACAGGTGCGCAGACCATCAATACTGCCATTTTCAACAACTATCTGCAGCAGATTGAATCAATCGCAGCCCAGACAGACTACAAAGTTCCAGAGGACATCATCACAACCGTACTGCGCATGCCTGACGTTATCAGCAGCAACCAGCAGGATGAGGTAAGCGATGAGGAGTGGGCAGCAGTTTCAAAGGCCGTTGACCAGGCCATCAGCGCACTGGTTGAATACCGCAAGGTTGAGGGTGCTGCACTGGAGAAGAAGTTCCGCGAGAAGATTTCCAACATATCGGCCCTGCTGGCATCAGTTGAGCCTTATGAAAAAGACCGCGTAGCCAAGATAAAGGAGCGTATGCGCACCAACATGATTGATGCAGTGGGCAAGAACTATGATGAGAACCGCTTTGAGCAGGAGATGATATTCTACATTGAGAAGCTGGATATCAGCGAGGAGAAGCAGCGTCTCTCTAACCACCTGGACTACTTCATCAAGACTCTTGAGGAGGGCCACGGACAGGGTAAGAAACTGGGATTCATAGCCCAGGAAATGGGACGTGAGATCAACACCCTGGGCAGCAAGAGCAACCAGGCCGAAATGCAGAACATCGTGGTCCGCATGAAAGACGAGCTGGAGCAGATCAAGGAACAGGTTCTTAACGTGATGTGATTATGCGCGGCAAGTGTCTTATATTCTCAGCCCCTTCAGGCTCAGGCAAATCCACAATCGTTCAGTGGCTGCTGGGGCATCCGGAACTCAAGATGGTGTTCTCCATATCGGCAACAAGCCGTGCCCCGCGCGGTACCGAGCAGAACGGTGTTGAGTATTTTTTCCTTACAGCCGATGAGTTCCGCGCCCGCATTGCGAATGATGAGTTCCTGGAGTATGAGGAGGTCTATTCCGGCTGCTTCTACGGAACGCTTAAGGAACAGGTTGAAAAGCGCTTGAATGAGGGCATGAACGTAGTATTTGACGTTGATGTGGTAGGTGGCTGCAACATCAAGAAGTACTACGGAGACGAGGCCCTTTCAATGTTCATACAGCCCCCATCGGTAGAGGAACTGGAGCGCCGCCTCAAGCTGCGCGGCACAGACAGCGACGAAATGATTGCCAAGCGCGTGGCCAAAGCCGGCTACGAGCTCACTTTTGCACCCAAGTTTGATGTCGTGATAGTAAACGATGTCCTTGAGGAGGCTCAGCAGAAAGCACTCTCCACAATCAAGTCATTCCTTAATGTCTAAACCCATCAGGACAGCATTGTTCGGAGGTACGTATAACCCTCTGCACAATGGTCATCTGGCCATTGCACAGAGCGTGCTGGAGCAAGGCTTGGCCGATGAGGTTTGGCTATTGGTGACACCCTGCAATCCCTGGAAG
>Ga0265300_10000469_pt1 | contig 42158 bp, 36 predicted proteins | sample AusTroGonzalo_MG_FD_193482 | JGI IMG/M metagenome (GOLD analysis project Ga0265300, IMG submission 193482) | Bovine rumen microbial communities from tropical cattle in Woodstock, Queensland, Australia - Gonzalo_03 | ecosystem: Host-associated > Mammals > Digestive system > Stomach > Rumen ... | reverse complement strand
ATTATCTCTCATCAACATCATCGCAGTGATTGGCTGCTGCACGATGTTCACTTCGTGCCACGAGGATGCTGACACGGAAATCTCCATGGACATCTCCGGACAATGGACAGGCAACTGGGGTATGTTCTACGAATACAGTTGGTATGAGAACGGAGTAAAATACAGCCAAATCTACGATTCCTACGACACCGACATCATCTTCTACCCCGACTACGACTACGCCACCCACGGCTATGGCTATCAGGTGGATTGGTATCGCGAGGGTCCTTACCAGCGATTGAGCTACCGTTTCGACTGGAGTGTCAGCAATGGCAGAATTTACCTGACCTATCCTGGCTATTCTGATTACGATGCCTACATCTATAATTATCGCTTGAACCCTGATCGCTTCACGGGTTACTTCGATGGGGCAAAAGAGCCATTCAATCTCTACAAGATGCAGGACTACTACAACTGGTATGACTACGAAAATCTATACAGAAGTTACGGCTATTTCTATCTGGAATGGGATTGGGGCGGTTACTACTACGACCCATATTATTACGCAAGGACTCGTGGAACAGAAGCCACCGACTCTGTGGGCAAGCCATCAAATGGACGCGTCACGAAAATCGGCAACCGATTCACGGAACCCAAACAAAATTGAAATAACATTATAAGAAAATGAAAAGGCTACACCAACTCGGCGTAGCCTTTTTCAATCCTTCAATCCTTCAATTCTTCAATCTTTCAATCCTCAATGTCCCAGCCGCTTCATGTGGCAGAGCATCAGGTTTCCTTCTTCGTCACGAAGGTGCATTCCCCCACCCTCGCAGTATCGGAACATCTTGCAGGAGGCACAATCGCCTTTCTTCATCCAATCGCGATTGCGGTAGTTCTGGAAGCCATTCTCCCAGACGTCCCAGAAATTGTCCTTGTAGATGTTGCCCTGATAGTACTTGCCGCGAATGCTGGTGCAGGCGGAGATGCTGCCATCGATAAGGATGGAGGCAACACTCAAACCTGCCTCGCATCGGTAGAGGTGGTCACGCACCTTTCCTTCGTACTCGCCCACAAAACCCTCGCAGGCATAACTGGCATGCACCTTACCTTCTTGGCGGCAAGCCACGATGAACTCCATCAGGTCACGGAATTTCTCGTCGGAGATCTGGAGGTCGGGATGCTGCTTGGCACGTCCTGCGGGGAAGATGGTGAAGAGTCGCCACTGGCGCACACCTGCCTCGTAGAGCATATCCTTCAGTTCGGGCAGGTACTGCACATTGCGGTTGTTCACACAGGTCACCACATCCCAAACCACCTGTTTCTGACCTGCCAGCAGACGGATGGCACGCATCGCATTCTTGAAACTGCTCTCATGCCCACGCATCCAGTTGTGGTCGTCCTCCTTGCCGTCGAGACTCACCGCCACACTCCGCAAACCCGAAGCGCACAGACGCTTGAATCTCTCCTCTGTGAACATCATGCCGTTGGTCACCATACCCCAAGGGTATTCGCGCTTGTAGAGCTCCATTCCGATTTCCTCGATATCCTTGCGCGCCAAAGGTTCACCCCCTGAAAAAATGACCATCATCTGATGCCTGTCATCCACATGAGGGGTCACCTGCTCATCAATCACCTTGAGGAAATCTTCGGCAGGCATATCGGGCATCAGGGACTCCGTCTTGCAGTCGCTGCCACAATGCTTGCAATGCAGGTTGCAACGCAGGGTACATTCCCAGAAAAGCTGTCGCAGGGGATGCAACTGCTTATGGTTCTTGAGGAATTGTCGTTCCAACTCCAAGCCCACCTTCTGTTTAAGAGAGAGCGTCGCCATAGGATCAGTCTTGTTTGATTTCTATATTCACACCCTCCTTATCAATATCCGCTTGCCGATAAGGAGCGGGCGTAACACCATACATCGCCTTAAATTCCCTCATCGAATCTAAGACCGCAGAATCTGTTGCTGTCGAGTCGTTCCAATTCTCTCTGGGTACCCCATACATACAGGGTTGGAACCAGCATGACGACAGTCCCAACATGGACAAGGCAGACACAAGCACCTTGCTTGTCCAAATGAGCCATTTATCTTTTATCTTCTTCATATCCTGACAGATTGATAGTTACTTCGCACGAAATGTCACAGGTAAGCAATAACGTATACGCACCTTCACTCCATGTATCATCCCTGGTTCCCAATTAGGCATGGAAGAAACGACACGCACAGCCTCTTGGTCAAGGAAGGGGTCAACGGGACGCTTCACCTCCACATCACTCAACGAACCATCCACACCAACAACGAACTGCACAAGAACACGAGCTTCGAGATTCCGTGCGATAGCTTTGGGAGGATACTGCAAATTCTCTTGAAGATATTGTTTGAGTTTCTCCTCACCTCCTGGGAATCGAGGCATCACCTCTGCCACTTCAAAGATGTCTCCCTCCTCGGCATCCTCCACCACTGGTTTGACATTTGGATTATAAATTGGACCATATACCACACGAATGGATTCTTCCGAAATAGAGTCATTCGTAGAAATGAGGTCTGAATCTGCAAACAGCATGTTCCATGCTCGCGATGGTGAACAAGACGTAATGCCTAGCAACGCTATCATGGCAGACAGCAATTTGCTGTACCATATCAGCCATTTGTATTTCAGTTTCCTCATTATATTATCTACAATATAATTCGTTCAATTTCCCGAATCTTCTAATCGACCGCTACTTCATGTCCAAGAGTTCCTTCACTTCTTCAGTCAGATAAGGCTTTATCTTGTCGTAGGGAATGAGTGCCTGCGGCATACCCAACGCATAGGCACCAATCTCGTAAGCGCCGTAGTCGAATGCCACACCATCCTGCATGAGTGAAGGGTCACAAGCAGGGAAATCTATCGATTCATCTTCATTCGCCATCTCCCAACCATCGGCATAATCCTCTTTCAACGTGGCAATGATCATCTTCAGCAAAGCAGGACGTCCTGCCTTGGTGATGATGTCATCCATCGTGAGGATGCGCAAGTTCTTCAGGTCGAATGTCCTGCCAAAGCCCCAAGGCATACCGTGAGCCGCACCAGCGGAATAGTCGTAGCCAGAATCCCACAAGGTGAGGAGGTTAGGCGTCTGCCAGAACACATCGATGGAGGATTCATATTCGTTGCCCGACTCGAACGGCATCTCCTGCATCTCATCGGGTTCTTCAGCACCCACAGTGGCATTCAAGTGACCTGCCGCCCTAAAATGCATCGCTGAATACACATCGGTCATACCATTTTTCTTAATCTGGGCATACACCTCAGCCACCTTAGCAGCGGTGACAGGAGCTTCCACATTCCACTCAGGAGCAGCATCAATGGTCAACCATTGGTTGATGAACTCCACCACCTCGGGTTTGCCAGCCACAGCCTTGAGGGAAGAAGCATCAAAGTAGTCCTTCACCGTCGCAATCTCATAAGGTGCAGGATCTTCATCACTACTGTAATCGACAATCTTCACTTGGTACTCGACAGAATCTTTGTACACAACCTGCTCAAACACCAGAGTGTCCGACGCAGGCATCACTTCTGACGAATCGTCAGAGGCGACTGCATCTACAAATGTGTCAAAAACCTTGTTACCTTTGCAAGCCATTGTCGTCAACAACAGCAGGGCACTGAGTGTAAAGTTCATCTTTTTCATATGGTTTTATTTGATTGATCCGAAATACTTTGTATCAGCCAGTCTCAACAGATATTGTCCATATTGGTTCTTCAGCATGGGCTGAGCCAGTTCACGCAGTTTCTCTGTCGTAATCCAACCATTGCGGTAGGCGATGCCTTCCAGGCAGGCAATCTTCAGACCCGTTCGCTTCTCCAGAACTTCGATGAAGGTGGATGCCTCAGAGAGAGAGTCATGTGTGCCTGTATCGAGCCAGGCAAAGCCGCGTCCCAAGAGTTGCACCTTCAGATTCTTCTCTGCCAAGAACTCCTGATTCACCGTCGTGATTTCCAATTCGCCACGTGGTGAGGGCTTGATGTTCTTCGCCACTTCCACCACCTTGTTGGGATAGAAGTAGAGTCCCACCACCGCATAGTTGCTCTTTGGGTTCTTGGGTTTCTCCTCTATCGAGAGGCAGTTGCCCTCCTCGTCAAACTCAGCTACACCATATCGTTCAGGGTCATTCACGAAGTAGCCAAACACACTGGCCTTACCTTTCTTCGCATCCTCCACACACTCTCTCAGCATGCCAGAGAAACCACGTCCGTGAAAGATATTGTCGCCCAGCACGAGGCACACGTCATCGTTGCCCACAAACTTCTCACCAATGATGAAAGCCTGTGCCAAACCGTCTGGTGAAGGCTGTTCAGCATACTCGAAATGCACGCCATAATCGCTGCCATCGCCCAGCAAACGCTTGAAACCAGGAAGGTCGTAGGGTGTCGAGATGATGAGAATCTCCCTGATGCCCGCCAGCATCAGCACAGAGATGGGGTAATACACCATAGGCTTGTCAAAGATGGGGATGAGCTGCTTGCTCACACCCTTGGTGATGGGATAAAGCCTTGTTCCCGAACCACCAGCGAGCACTATTCCTTTCATTATCCTTTCATTTATGAAGTTAAAGAAGTTAGAGAAGTTAACGCTGCGCTCGAAGTTAATGACGATACTCATTAACTAAACATTCATCGATAACTTCTTTAACTTCGATAACTCCGATAACCTCTTAAAATAATTTGTTTGGATATACACCGTCAGCCACTAACTGAGCAATGCGCTGTACGGTTGCTTCACGGTCAGCAGCATAAGTCACGCCAAACCAGACAGAAGTGGTGTCGAGCACCTCAACGGTTGCTGTGCCACCCTTGATGAGCTTGTTGACCATCAATGGGATGAAGAACTCAGCCTTGAGGTTCTCCATATTCTTGGGGTCGCTGAGGAACTCCTTGAACTCAGCCTCAGAGTACTCGAAGTAATCGGGAGTGAAGCCCCACATGTTCATGCTGACAGGCACATTCTCGTCCAGCGGAATCCACTCACCCTGTTCATCCTTGTAGCAGATAGCGTTACCCTTGTCTGCCTGACGCAGGATTTCTGTACGTTCCACCACATCCACCAAGTGACGGCTGTCATCATACATACAAACACCACGAGCCACAGAACCGTTCTCAGACAAAGTGTTACAGCAGCGGAAGCCCACCATCGCATACTTGTTCTTAGAACCTTCTGGCAGGCTGGAGAGATACTTGCCAATCGACATGAAGGCGTCGCGACCATAGAAGTCATCGCAGTTGATGACACAGAATGGCTCCTTGATCACATCCTTACCCATCAGCACAGCATGATTGGTACCCCAAGGTTTCACGCGTCCTTCTGGACACTTAAAGCCCTCTGGAAGGCTGTCGATGCCCTGAAAGCAAAGTTCGCAAGGGATAACACCCTCATACTTAGACAGGATCTGAGTGCGGAACTGCTCCTCAAAATCCTTACGAATCACCCATACAATCTTGCCAAATCCAGCCTGGATGGCGTCGTAGATGGAGTAATCCATGATGGTTTCACCGTTTGGTCCAAGACCATCCAACTGCTTCAAGCCACCGTAGCGGCTACCCATTCCCGCAGCAAGGAGAAAAAGCGTAGGTTTCATAGTTCTGTTAATTAGTTTGTTATTAGCCGATTACTACTCGCGTCCATCCGTGTACGTCTGGTTCAGTACCGTACTGGATGCCACGCAGTTTGTTGTAGAGTTTCTCTGAGATAGGACCAGGCTTGCCATCCTTAGAAATCTGGAAGGACTTCTTCTCCTCCAAATCGTCAATCTTGCCGATAGGAGAAATCACGGCTGCAGTACCACAAGCACCTGCCTCCTCGAAGGTTGCGAGTTCGTCCTCAGGAATCTGGCGACGCTCCACCTTCAAGCCAAGGTCTTCTGCCAACTGCATCAGGCTCTTGTTGGTGATGGATGGGAGGATAGAAGTTGACTTAGGAGTCACATAGGTGTTGTTCTTGATGCCGAAGAAGTTAGCAGCACCACACTCATCCATATACTTCTTCTCTTTGGCGTCGAGGTAGAACTCGCAGGCATAACCCAGATCGTGCGCCATCTTGTTGGCACGCAATGATGCAGCATAGTTACCACCAACCTTGTAGATACCTGTACCAAGAGGAGCCGAACGGTCATACTCACGGATGATCACATAGTCGTTGCAAGAGAAACCACCCTTGAAGTAAGGACCTACTGGTGTCACGAAAATCATGAACAAGTACTCCTGAGAAGGATGCACACCTACCTGAGCGCTCGTACCAATGAGCAAAGGACGGATGTACAGCGTAGCACCAGTCTCGTAAGGAGGGATGAAACGCTCGTTCAAGCGCACCACTTTATCCACCATCTCATTGAACTTCTCTGTAGGAAGTTCAGGCATGAGGATGCCGCGACAAGTGCTTTGCAAACGGGCAGCGTTCTCGTCACTACGGAAAACACGCACCTTACCATCAGGGCAACGGTAAGCCTTCAATCCTTCAAAAGCCTCTTGTCCGTAGTGCAGACAAGTGGCAGCCATGTGGAGTGGAATCGTCTCTTCTGAGCACACTTCAATCTCACCCCATTTGCCGTCACGATAGTAACAGCGTACATTGTAATCAGTCTTGCGGTAACCAAATCCAAGACTTGACCAATCCAAATTTTCCATAAACTTTTATATTTTTGTTTGTTAATAGTCAATACAAGTTGCAAAGGTACAATTTTCTTCGCACAGAAACAAAAGAAACGTGCATTTTTTTCTGATTACACCCCTAAACGGTCATTCCCTCTTCATATCTGCAATGACCAGCTTGATTTCGGCGTAGGTATAATCGCCAGGCAGGAGGTTCTTCACGTCGGATAGCGAATAGGCCTTGTCGAACGATTTGAGGATGCCGCGGATGATTTTCTGATGTTGGGTACTGACCACCTCACCAATCTTCATGTCTCCCTGCTCCACGAAATAGGCCAAATGATTCTCAATGGTGCCAACGGTGAGGGAACGCGCTTGGGCTATCTCTTGAATACTCTTGCCCTCACGGAAGAGTTTGTAGGTCATCGCTCTCGTATCCACTTTCTCCTTCTTGGGCTTCTCAGCCTTCTCCTTCTTGGATTTCACCACTTTTGCCTTGCCGTCCTCTATCTTCACTTCATCCAGTGCTGCCTTGGCCTTGGCGGAGAGAAAAGCACGAATGGAGAAGCCTTCGTCCTTTAGCCGTGAGAAGATGCCGACTTTAAGTTTGTAAGAGAGCACGAAGGCATCGAGAGCATTGTTGTATTGGGTGGTGACCTGCTTGTTGTTGATGACCACCTTAGTGCGCGCCATCACAGGGTCGAGCAAGTCGTGCAGTTTGGTGTAGAAGTAAAGCATGGCGGCCTTCAGTCGCTCCTGCAGTTTCTCCACAGGAGCGGACGAGAGCATCAGCCCTACATATTGCTGACGGAACTTTTGGGCGACTTCCACCACCTCTGTATCCAACTTCGGGAGCATCTCCTGCAGCACTGCCAACAAAGCCGGTGAGGAGTTATACAAATGCTCATGCACCACCCTCATCAGATATTCGGCATCCTTTTTCAGCACACGGAATTCAAACAATGCGTCGAGCAACGACAGATAGTAGTCACGCATCATCTGTGGTAACTTGCTCTCCGTCTGCTGCGCTTCCTGGAGTTCATGGTCAATATAGGCATTGACGGAGACATCGGTAATAACCGACCCTGTAGAGAGCGGACGAGCCAGCACCATACCCTCGAGGGTGCGGCATCGGCTCAATGCCACATACACCTGTCCATGAGTAAAGGAATCCGTGATGTCGAGCACAGCATGATTGAACGTCAAGCCCTGACTCTTATGTACGGTAATGGCCCAAGCAAGACGTAGGGGATATTGGCGGAATGTTCCATCAACCTCCTCGCGAATTTCCTTCGTTTCCTGATCTATCACATACTTGGTGTTCTCCCATATAAGTTGTGGCACTTGGATGGTGCTATCGTCCTCCTTGCAGTGCACAACAATGAGCCGCTCATCGGTCTCATTGTCCCACATGAAGCCTGTCACTGTACCAATCTTTCCATTATAATATTCCTTGCCAGGATTGGGGTCGTTCTTGATGAACATGACCTGAGCCCCTTCCTTCAGCACCAGACGCTCATCGGCAGGATAACTGCTCTCTGGGAAGTTCTTGCGAATCTCCGCCATGAAAGTCACCTCGCGAGTAGGAAGAGCCTCCAGTTGCTGCTCGTTGTAGGTCTGCGCCATACGGTTATGGGTGGTCAGACGTATCCAATCCTCATCTTTCGGAGGAATAAAATCGGGCACATAGCGGGCATTGAGGGCATTCATCGTAGCGGTATCGACTTGGTTGGTGCGTATCTTTCCCAAGATGTTGATGAACGTCGCATCCTGCTGACGGTAAATATGCTTCAATTCGATAGTCACATAGGGAATCTGCTGCAAGGCCTTACTGCCAAAGAAATAAGGTGTGGTGTAATAAGGTGACAGTAATGCCCATTCCTTCTCCTGTGCCACAGGTGCCAACTGCTGCAAGTCACCAATCAACAGCAACTGCACCCCTCCAAACGGCTTTCCTCGTTCACGATACTTCCGCAGTTCCCTATCAACCGCATCCAACACATCACAACGCACCATCGATATCTCGTCTATCACCAACAAGTCGAGCGTACGGATCAGGTTTTTCTTATCCTTACTCATTCTGAAATGCCCCTGCTTCTCCCCTATTGTCATCCCTGGCACTTGAGGCCCTAACGAAAGTTGGAAGAACGAATGAATGGTCTGTCCCTGGGCATTGATGGCAGCCACACCCGTCGGTGCCAACACCACCATCCGTTTCGGAGTCCTCTCGCGAAGCATCCTGAGGAACGTCGTCTTACCTGTCCCCGCCTTGCCCGTCAGAAAGACTGACACATTCGTGTTTGACACGAATCTCCATGCCAGATTCATCTCTCGGTTATGCTGCCTCACTTCTTCTGATGCACAGGACGAGAACACATCCTCCTGCGATACCATATCCAAATAATCCATTGCTATCAGTTTTTACATCCACAAAGTAAAGGCTTTTTCACGAGATATACAAATCTGAATATGTTTTTTGGTAAATAATGCTAAAAGACGGCGAGGGTTTTTAATCTTTTTTCTCCTTCAACCTATCCAACAAATAATTCAACCCAATCTCTCTATACTATTATTTATTATATATGAAAAAGATTCTACTATGGGTTCTTCCCTTTTTGATGGTCGGTGCAGCGAATGCAGACGACATCACCATCCGTTATAACGGTTCCACAGCAAAGGTGGATCAGAAAATCAAAGACAGTGTGGACGTGACCGTCGATGGAGCCCGCGTAAGCATCGTGAGCCAATATACAGCACACAAATTGAGTGTCCGTCTGACGGGCAAGAGCGATGACGGACAATTTATGCTCAAGACCGATGGCAAGGCAAAGGTTACGCTCGACAAACTGAACTTGACCAGCCAGGAGGGTGCACCACTTGACTTGAGAAATAAGAAAAAAGTGGAGGTCGAAGTGGCTAACGGCACCGAGAACACACTCACCATCACAGCCTGCAACGACACAGCCAACAACAAGGCTGCCACCATCTGGGCAAAGGACAAGCTCTTGCTCTCTGGCAAGGGCGTCCTCAATATCATCGCCACGGGTGACGGCTGTCGAGGCATCAAGTCGAAAGACGACATCACGATCGAGGATCTTACTCTCAACGTCACCACCTCAGGCAATCACTTAGGCGAGAAACCCTTCAGTTTCGGAGGCTTTGGAGGAGGTGAAATGCCTGACTTCGGAAACTTCCAGATGCCTGAGGGAGGCTTCCAGATGCCTGAAGGCGGTTTTCCTGGATTCGGAGGCTTTCCGGGTTTTGGTGCTCCAGCAGATAGCACACGCCAAGGTGGCTTCCCAGGATTCGGAGGCGGTTTCCAAATGCCAGAAGGCGGTTTCCCGCCAATGGGTGGCTTTCCTGGTTTCGGTGCTCCAGCCGACAGCACACGTCAAGGTGGCTTCCCTGGATTCGGCGGAGGCGGTTTTCCTGATTTTGGAGGCGGCTTCGGAGGTTTTGGAGGTTTCGGGAATCCCGACGGAGATGATGAAGACGGTGAAGAAGGCGGCGGCATGGGCTTCGGCGGCAAACGTAAATATGTGGCTTCTACCAAAGGCATCGCATCGAAAGGTAAAATTATCATCAACAGCGGTAACGTGACCGTTCGAACTTCCACCGCTGGTGCCGAAGGTATCGAAGGAAAGGAAGGCGTCATCGTCAATGGCGGCAATGTTGATGTACTGACCCCCGATGATGCCATCAACGCCAACGCCACCATCGAATTTAACGGAGGCACAGTCATCGCCCGAAGTAAGGGCAACGACGCCGTTGATTCCAACCCCAAGGGCGGATTCTTCATGGGCTTCGGTGGCAACAATAATCAGCAAGACAGCGAACCAGCCATCGTCATCACCGGCGGCACCATCTATGCCTGGAGTCAAGTGGGTTCTCCCGAAGAAGGTCTGGATTGCGACTTCGCCCCACTCGTCATTGAAGGCGGTACCATCTTCACCGTCGGCGGCGGCATGGGCGAAATGCCATCTGTACCTACCAACTACACCTCCAAGCAACCTTCTGCCCTGCTCATCGGTATCAACATCGTGAAAGAGGAACCCGTCTATCTCTACGATAGCCACAACAAACTTCTTGAGACGATTACAGTCCCCTTCTCGATGCGACGTAGCGCCAGTCTCGTCAGCAGCCCTGCTTTCCAAGTGGGTGAAACCTACACCGTCAAGACGAAGGATTACGAAAAGACTTTCACATTGAGCGAAAACTTCACTGCCGTAAGATAGATTCTTTTCGCATCCTCACATAAAAACACCCCTCGCACCATCATCACTGACAATGCGAGGGGTTTTGCATTAAATCAAACACTAATCTTTCATTACTAACTTTATGATTCTATTGAAGACGGAAGGTGATGGGGAGCGTGTACTTCATTCTGACCACTTGTCCGCGCTGCTTTGCAGGAATCCAGTTCGGCATTCCACGAAGGACTCTGAGAGCTTCTATGTTCAGTGCGCCATAGGCTTCCTGTGGAATATCGTTTCCTTCAGTTGTTGTGCCCTGTGCATTGGCGGTGATGCCATCTGATACAGGTTTCGCGTCCTTGACAATCTTGAAATTGCTAAGTGAGCCGTCTTTCTCGATGACGAACTGTACGAGGATACGTCCCTGAACACCATTCTCTGCGGAAATCTTAGGATAGCGGATGTTCTGGGCAAGGTACTGCATGAGGGCTGCCTGACCGCCGGGATACTGCGCTGGCTCTTCAACGACTTCGAAGATAGGATCATCGTGGATGGCTCCCTGGATGGTGGGTATTTCGGCATCCTCAATGGCAAGTTTCTCCTGATCATCTCCTACTGCTTTGTAGTATTCTTGGCCGTTCACAAGGATTTTCTGAACCTTCCTGCCGTTGATGGAATAGGAACCATCTTCGTTCTTCTGAACGCCAGGAAGCTTTTCTATCAATAAATCGGAGAGCTGACCAGAGAACGCATTTCCTTTCACCTTGATTTCAATCACGCCATTCTTGCCTCTCTCGCCATAGACAGCTTTGGCGGCAGCGTCCTTGAGAACGGTGATGCTTTCAATGTCATCTTCATTGATGCCAAGGGCTTTGGAGAAAGTCTTACCATCAAGCGTCTTGATGTCGGCAGGGAGTTTGATTTCGACACCATTGACGAGCACGAGTGGGTTGTCGTCATCAGGAGCTGTTGATGCTTCTTGGGTGTGGATGACGATGATGCCGTGCTTGTCCTTGTAGTTGTACTTTGCCGTTCCTTTCTCGGTCTTCAGCATCTCAAACTTGGAATTAGCCAGCAAGGTCTTGTAGTTTCTCAATTCGGCTTCAGTGGCTTGACGTCCATCGATGAACACATATTCAGCGGTGCATTCGAAGTAGCCGTCGGCAGGCTTGCCTTCGTGTGTGAAACTCAGGATTCTGCCGTACTGGTCAGCGACGGGATGGATGGCGAAAGGCGTTTCGTCAACACTTTCCACAGTCGTAAGAACATTCTCTTTCACCTCGTTGATGGTTGGTACATTGGTTGTTTCCAAAGTCTTCACCATATCTTCCACGGGGTCGGTCTCGATAGGTGTGGCGAAGGTATTGATAGTCAATGCTGCCACAGGGATGGCGCAAAGTGCTTTGAGCATGAGCCATCGGTTGGAGGGTTTCTGGTACATCATAATAATACGTTTTTTGAGTGAGCCGTGATTCAGATTGTTGGTGAAAGGCTGCAGACGGTCGCCGACTACCTTGATCACGAGAAGTTGTTGATATGATTTTGCATCGATGCCTTGGTTGATGACTGCCTGGTCGGCCTCATATTCGTGCACGGCCTTGAGGTCGCGGCTGAGGAACCAGATGAATGGGTTGAACCATTGGAAGGTTTTCATGCCTTGGAGCAGGAGGAGGTCGTAAGTGTGAGCCAAACGGATGTGTTCCTGTTCGTGGGTGAGAATATATTGACGACTCGTCTCGTAGTCCTTCACACTCATGACGATGTAGCGGAAGATGCTGAAAGGTGGCACTTCGCCATTGTGCAGAATAACGGTATTTCCGTGTTCGTCAGTGTGTCGGATACCGCTTCGCATAAAGCGGATGAGCGAGATGACTTGTACGAGGGTGAGGATGAACATGATGGCGACTCCTGCCAAGTAAATCCACGTAAGCACCTGAATCCATGTGACGCGAGGAACTTGTGGTGCGACAACGATGGGCGTATAGTCGTGCTCGATGTAATTCTGCATGATGTACACCTCTTCATTCAGTGCCGTAGGATGCTCCGTCGTAAAATGGAACAGTGGCATGACAAGCGACACGAGCATGATGCCCACCAACATGCAGCGGTTGAACCGATGGAATGTTTCTTTGCTCAGGAAGATGAAGAAACAGCTATATAAGAGTGCCAGTGTGATGGCTGCTTTGATGACGTAGATCATGGCTATTTACAATTTGACGATTTGAAATTTATTTTTTTATCGCTCAATTTATTTCTTGATGAGTTCCATGATTTCCTGCAAGTCTTCCTCCGACACTTCTTCCTGTTTGGCGAAGAAGGAGAGCATGGATTTGAGTGACCCTGCAAAGAAGGTGGACTTCACTTCCTTCATCACGCGGTTGGTGTATGCCTCCCTCGTGATGAGGGGTTGAAACACGAAGGTCTTACCACCTCCCTCCTGCTTGCGTGATCGGATGAAACTCTTGTTCGTCAGAATTTTCAGAAAGGTGGCGATGGTGGAATAGGCAGGCTTAGGTTCTGGATACTGCTCGATGATCTCGTGCGTGGTCATCCCCTTCTCCTTCTCCCAAAGCACATTCATGATTTCCATCTCGGCTTTGGTCAATTGTCTTTCTTCGTCGTTTCTTTTCATCTTTATTTAATATTTTAGATTCCTTAATTTAATATTTTAGATTTTCTGCGGCAAAGTTAATCTAAACTTTTAGATAGCACCAAATAAAAACACGAAAAAATGCACATCGAACGTCAAGTTTAACTATTTTTGTTAGATTTTCTTTGAAAATTATTAGATATTAAGATATTTTCTACGGAATTTGTGTACCTTTGCCTCAGAAACTTAAAAATGTATTGATGTTATGATTTCAAAGAAATGCTTTTGGGTGGCACTGACGGTGATGTGTGCCCTAACCCTCAACGTGAACGCACAGAATGCAAATGAGACGTTACGTCAGAAGTATGAGCAATTGGCAAAGGATGCTGACGCAAACCCTACTGACTGGCAGAAGCAGTACGCTGCAGCGAGGATGCTGATCAACAAGGAAACCGAGCTCTATGACCAGGTTGCAGCAGGAAAGTATTTTGAGCGCATCTATCACCTTGTGACTGACATCAACCCTGTTGTGCCTGACTCCGTGTTCAATGAGGCAGGCCTCACGCTGATGTTCAACGCTATCAATCACCAAGATTTTCAGAATGCGATATTCTATGGCGATGAGTTGAAGCGCTATTTCCATTTGAAGAAGGACACCGAAACCACCACCCCGATGATGGTCAATACGATGGCAGTGATGATACAAATGGCATCTGAACGACCAATGGCTGCTGCCGACCTGTTGGGTGAGGTTCAGAAGGAATTGGTCAGTCGACAATTTCAGGGTGTGGAAAACACGGAAGTGACAATGGCGATGCTCTACGAACAAGTGTTCGATGAATATCTGGATTTCGTGAAAGACAAGCTGCTGGAAGTTGTGATTGATGGCAAATCCTATGTGTTGATTGCTGGGGGCGACTGGAATGTGGAGCAGCCTTTCGTAGGATGGATGGCAGGTGAGCCGGATAGTAAGTCAGTCTTCTTGGGTGAGGATGGTCGTGTGTATGACGACCTGCATGGCCAAATGCAAAGTAACTTCAAATGGAGTGAGAAGGACAAGGGCGTAGTGAAGAGTGAAGAAACCAACACACGTCTCATCACAGTCACACCAGAACGACGCCAGCAGATGATTGAGGCGTACAAGAAATACTTGAAGAAATAACTTCTAAAATTGTTCCAGAATTCTGATTCTCTCTTCGGTGCTCGGATGGGTGCTGAAGAGAGATTGTAATTTATCGAAGAAACTCTGAGTCAGTTGCTTCGGATGGATGATGTAGAGTTGGGCGATGTCCTCACGCTGGATGTGCCCAAGTCCTGGATTAGCAGATATCTTACGCAATGCTGAGGCCAATCCGAGCGGATTGCGAGTCAGTTCGGCACCTCCTGCATCCGCCATGAACTCCCGTTTGCGGGAAATGGCAAAACGAGTGAGCATCGTGAGGAAATAGGCGATGGCGGCACAAATAATGGCGGCCACGATAACCACGATGATGGCGACACCACCATTTCCCTTACTGTTGGAACGTCTCGAACCGCCACTCCAGAGGAATGCACGCAACACCCCACGGGTGAGCACGGTCAGGACAGTGGAGAGGATACCTACAAAGACAATGCTCACAATGAGCACACGGGTGTCGCGATTGCGGATATGAGTCAGTTCGTGGGCAATCACACCCTCCAGTTCGGCATCATCCAGATAATCGATGATGCCACGAGTCAGGGTGACCGTATAGCTTTTCTGATTGATACCAGATGCAAAAGCATTCAGTTGTGGGTCTTCGATGATGTTCACCTTCGGCATCGGCATACCGCAACTCATGCAGAGATTCTCCACCAAGTTGTACACACGTGGATTCTCCTTACGTTCCAGCGGTTTGGCACCAGTGGCATGCTGAATCATCTGGGCGTTGAACGCATAGGCGATAATAAGCCAGATGCCCACGATAATCACTACCCAAGGTGCCCAACCCAGCCACGTGTCATTGATGATCTTGTAGTCGAGATAGAAATCCTCATTACCGTAGGTGTCGTAGGTGCTCTGTACACCAAAGATGCAGCAGAATACCCACAGCATGCCCAAAATGATGCACGGGAACATCAGGAGCAGCACAAGGCTGTTCCAGTTGTTCCGTGCAATTTGAGTCTGAATGCCGACGTAAGTCAATGTACAATTTGACGATTTACGATTTACAATTCATCAAAACTTAATCTCGGGTGCTTTCTCGACAGCGGCACGCTGAGAAGCCTCGATCTCGTACATGGCCTCCTTGTGGAAACCAAACATGCCAGCCACGAGGTTGTTTGGGAAGGTCTGCACAGCATTGTTCAACTCACGAGTAGCAGAGTTGAAGAAGCGACGAACGGCAGCAAGTTTGTTCTCGATGTCAGCCAGTTCGCCCTGCAACTGCATGAAGTTCTGGTTTGCCTTCAAGTCAGGATAAGCCTCCACCTGCACTTTCAAGCCTGCTAATGCGGAAGTCATCTGCTGGTCAGCCTTGATCTTGTCGTCGATGCTCGTGGCGCTCATAGCAGCCGAACGGGCAGCGGTGATGGTTTCCAGCAATCCCTTCTCATGCTCAGCATAGCCCTTCACGGTAGCCACCAACTGAGGCACGAGGTCGTAGCGCTGCTTCAGCTGCACATCGATGTCAGCAAAAGCGTTCTCACGGTTGTTGCGCAATTTCACGAGGTTGTTGTAGATGCCAATAAGGGCAAGGATAATTACAACAACGACAACGATAACGATGATAGTTATTACCATAATCCAATAGTTTTTAGTGGTTGATAGTTCTTTTTTATAATTCGGGGGCAAAGGTACGATTAAGTGAGCAAAAAACCAAATATATTTGAGTTTTTTCGAACGAGAGTACCTTCGACGGAGTCAACGGTACGATTAAGTGAGAGAATAACCAAATATATTTGAGTTTTTTCGAACGAGAGTACCTTCGACGGAGTCAACGGTACGATTAAGTGAGAGAATAACCAAATATATTTGAGTTTTTTCGAACGTGAGTACCTTCGACAGAGTCAACGGTACGATTAAGTGAGCAAAGAACCAAATAAAATAACAATTTTTAGTTATAGATGAACGAAGAGACTTCCGTTCGGAGGCCTCTTCGTTGCTAAATATATATATGATGAGGAAAAGAGTGTTGTTAGCGGCGATGACGTCTGAAACCTACCTTGTGCTTCTTGCTGGACACCTGCTGCATGTCCTGACCGATCTGGTAATCCACACCGCGGGGAGCCGATACGATGACATCCACTGGACCGTCTGCCTGCTCAAGTGCCTCGAGGTCGCGGGCTGAGATGTTGAGCACACCATCCTTGATGCTCCAGGAGATGGCGGATGCGAGGCCTGACTCCTGAGAGGTGACGTTCACTGAGTACTCCCTGCTGGGAACGATCACGAGGTGCACGGGTGCGTTGACCTTCACTGAGTTGAACACTGCGGTGTTAACCTTCTTTGCGTTTGCACTGATTGCGATAACTGCTGCGAGAGCGATGGTGATAAACTTTTTCATAATTGTGATGTTTTTATTTGTTATTAATTATTGTTTTATTGTCTTTAAGAATTTGTCTTTTGTTTTTTGTTGACGATGCAAAGTTACGGACTATTGCTATGGGGTTCAAACTGAAAATCCCCAAACGGTAGGGGATTTCCTATAACAGATTTAGGGATGCAGAATTAAACCTTTTGTAACACGCTGATTGTGAACAAACAAGCGCGTAGGAGAATTCCGTTCCACTCCAAAAAGAACAAAGAAAAAAATGAAGAAAAAAAATATTTTTTTTGAAAGATGAATGTTCTTGTCTTGTTAATGGCTAAGATATTCTCTCTATCCATTTCCCTTTCCTTCTAGTTTCCGATACCACTCAAACCGAAGCCGGAAGTAGGCTGCACGACCGTTGACTCCGTCGAAGTTACTCACGTTCGGTCATCGTTTGCGCTTTCGTAGAAAGAAAAACTCAAATTTATTTGGTTATTCTCTCACTTAATCGTACCGTTGACTCCGTCGAAGTTACTCACGTTCGGAAAAACTCAAATTTATTTGGTTATTCTCTCACTTAATCGTAACTTTGCACCCAAATTTGTCAAATTGTACATTGTAAATTGTAAATATAATGATGACTGCAAAAGAGATACGTGAGTCTTTCAAGAAGTTTTTTGAGAGCAAGGAACACCTGATTGTGCCATCGGCTCCGATGGTGGTGAAGGACGACCCGACATTGATGTTCACCAATGCGGGCATGAACCAGTTCAAGGATATCATCCTGGGTAATGTGACACCCAAGAGCCGTCGGCAGGCGGATTCGCAGAAATGTCTGCGTGTGAGCGGCAAGCACAACGACTTGGAGGAGGTGGGACACGACACCTACCACCATACGATGTTCGAGATGTTGGGCAACTGGTCGTTTGGCGACTACTTCAAGAAGGAGGCCATTTCGTGGGCATGGGAGTACATTGTGGATGTGTTGAAGATTGACCCGAAGGATCTCTATGCAACGGTGTTCGAAGGAAGTCCTGAAGAGGGGCTTTCTCGCGACGACGAGGCTGCCAGCATTTGGGAGCAGTTCCTGCCAAAAGACCACATCATCAACGGCAACAAGCACGACAACTTCTGGGAGATGGGCGATACAGGACCTTGCGGCCCCTGCTCTGAGATTCATGTCGATTCCCGTTCTGAGGAGGAGAAGGCGAAGGTGCCTGGTCGTGAACTCGTGAACAAAGACCACCCACAGGTGATTGAGATATGGAACCTCGTGTTCATGCAGTACAACCGCAAGGCTGACGGCTCGCTCGAAGGATTGCCAGCAAAGGTAATTGACACGGGTATGGGCTTCGAGCGTCTGGTGCGCACATTGCAGGGCAAGACCTCGAACTACGACACCGATGTGTTCCAGCCGCTCATCAAGGTGCTGGGCGATATGGCTGGTTGCCAATATGGTCAGGACGAGAAGAAGGACATCGCCATGCGCGTGGTGGTGGATCACTTGCGTGCCATCGCTTTTGCGATTGCTGACGGTCAGTTGCCCAGCAATGCGAAAGCTGGTTATGTGATTCGTCGCATCCTGCGCCGCGCGGTGCGATACGGTTATACGTTCCTCGGACAGAAGGAGGCATTCATCTACAAACTCGTGCCCACGCTGGTGGCAGAGATGGGCGATGCCTTCCCAGAGATTGAGGCTCAGCAGAAGCTGGTGATGAAGGTGATGCAGGAAGAGGAAAGCTCGTTCCTCCGCACGCTGGAAAATGGCATCAAGCTCTTGCAGGGTGTCATCGACGAGACGAAGGCGGCAGGCAAGACCGAGATTGCTGGCGACAAGGCATTCACGCTGTTCGACACTTTCGGATTCCCACTCGACTTGACGGAGCTCATCTGTCGTGAGCAGGGACTGACGGTGGATGAGAAGGGCTTCGACGTATGCATGCAGGAGCAGAAGAACAGAGCCAGGAATGCTGCCGAGGTGAAGTTGGGCGACTGGGTAGTCCTCAGCGAGGCAGAGAGCCAGTTCGTGGGTTACGACTACACGGAATATCCGGCACACATTATTAAATATAGAGAGGTGCAGCAGAAGAAGCGCACTGCCTATGAGGTCATCCTCGACAACACCCCATTCTATGGAGAGATGGGTGGTGAGGTCGGCGACCAGGGTGTGCTTGTGAGCGAGAACGAGGAAATCAAGGTGCTCGACACGAAGAAGGAGAATGGCCTATCCATCCACATCGTGGATAAGTTGCCCGAAGATCCATCGGCTGAGTTCATGGCTTGTGTGGATGTGGAGATGCGTCATGCTGTGGAGGCCAACCACACCTGCACCCACTTGCTGGACGAAGCGCTGCGTGAGGTGCTGGGCACCCATGTGGAGCAAAAGGGTTCGTTGGTGACTGCCGACGGTCTGCGTTTCGACTTCTCCCACTTCGAGAAGGTGACGCCAGAGCAGTTGCGCGAGGTGGAGCACATCGTCAATGCAAAGATTCGGGAGAACATCCCATTGAAGGAATATCGTGACTATCCTATCGAGGAGGCCAAGAAGCTGGGTGCCATCGCCCTGTTTGGCGAGAAGTACGGCGACAAGGTGCGTGTGGTGCAGTTCGGCACCTCAGTGGAGTTCTGTGGTGGTTGCCACGCTCAAAGCACAGGCCGCTTGGGCATGATGAAGATCATGAGCGAGAGCAGCATTGCCGCTGGTGTGCGCCGCATCGAGGCCATCACTGGCAAGGCGGTGGAGGACACGCTCGACAAGTTGCAGGACTTCATGACCGACCTGAGGGCATTGCTCAACAATACGCCCGACTTGATGTCGACCATCCAGAAGGCCATTTCCGAGAACAAGGAATTGCAGGCTCAGGTGGAGGAGTTCAAGGCAAATAAAGCGCAGGAGATGAAGAAAGCGCTCATTGAGAAAGCGCGTGAGGTGAATGGCGTGAAGGTCATCGCTGGCGTGTTGCCGCTCAAACCTCAGCATGCCAAGGATATCGCCTTCCAGCTTCGTGCCCAATTCCCAGAGCATCTGCTCGTCGCCCTCGGCAGCCAGGTAGCAGGCAAGCCCACATTGACCGTTTCCATCTCCGACGACCTCGTGGCAGAGGGCAAGAATGCTGGTCAGTATGTGCGTGAGGCAGGCAAGCTCATCAAGGGTGGCGGCGGCGGTCAGCCCCATTTCGCCACAGCTGGCGGCAAAGACGCCGAAGGATTGAAATCCGCAGTCGATAAGATTATCGAACTGGCAGGATTATAAGCAGCAGAAATATTCAAAGAAAAGAAATAAGCGAGGAAATTTGCGAATTTCCTCGCTTTTTCGTACCGTTGGCTATGTCGCAAGGTAGGCTGCATCTCGGAAATACAAAGAAAAAGAACATTTTCTTTGGTATTTCGCTCGATTTGCACTACCTTTGCACCCGATTTTAACTAAAGGGGTGCTCGCCAAGGCGGGCTGAGATGATACCCATGAACCTGATGCAGGTAATGCTGCCGTAGGAATTGAGTCAAAGTCCCATAAGGGGTACCTCTTGGTATTAATGTATGTATTAAACTAAAAGTACTCGTTATGGGATATTTAGCATTTGATCAGTTTGCATCAGAATATGATGCATGGTTTATGGAAAACCAGAATGTTCTCGAAACAGAACTTCGACTTGTTGCCAGCACTTTGAAGGATGCTGGCCAGATTCTCTCCATTGGCAGTGGCAGTTGCCTGTTTGAGAAACTTCTGCAGGATCGTTATGACATCCATGTTTCACGTTGCATAGAACCTTCCGAAGGGATGGCAGCCATTGGACGTAAGCGCGGTTTTGATGTTGAGATCAACACAGCCGAGGATGCCGACTATGGTGAAGCCTGCTTTGACACAGTGCTGTTCAATGGCTGTCCATGCTATATGCAGGACCTCCATCTTGCCCTTACAAAAGCACTGAAAGCGCTTCGTCCAGGCGGAAAGGTCGTTGTCATAGATGTGCCAAAGGAAAGTCCTTACGGTCTTATCTATAATCTTGCATTGGCTGTAGGCACATGGGATCATCCACTCCTTGAAGGTTGCAAACCGAAGGACCCCTACCCCATTGAACTCGTGAAACAAGCAGCATGGCGCACCACACAGGAAAAGATTGACATCATCGAGGCTGCTGGTTTCAGAAATCTCCGTTTCTCACAGACATTGACACTCGACCCACACTACTCTTATACAGCAGTCGAGGACCCGATGCCCGGTTATGACCGTGGTTCTTACGTTGCCATTGTAGGATATAAGGAATAAGTACAAACATATATATATATTACAAACACATCTAAATATAATTTGATATGCTAAACAAAGAAAAACTTGCCGCCGACCTGACGGCCATTCGTGAGAAATCACCACTCGTGCATAATATCACCAACTATGTTGCCATGAACTTCACCGCCAATGCCCTCCTCGCCGTAGGTGCATCGCCTGTCATGGCTCATGCAGTTGAAGAAATGGAGGACATGACCGCTATTGCTGGCGCGTTGATGATTAACATCGGCACGCTCGACAGTCAGTGGGTGGAGGGAATGCTGGCTGCCGGCAAGGCCATGAATCGTCGTGGCGGGGTGATCGTGCTCGATCCTGTGGGTGCAGGTGCAACCCCCTACCGCACCCAGACAGCCTGGAAGATTATCAATGAGTGTCATCCCACCATCATCCGAGGAAACGGTTCTGAGATCATGGCGCTTGTCAATGCCGATGTGAAGAGCAAGGGTGTTGATTCCAGTGCTGCCTCGTCCGATGCCGTAGAGTCAGCAAGGATGCTGGCAAAGCAGACGGGTGCCATCGTCACCATCAGTGGAGCCACGGATTATGTGACAGATGGCGAGCGCATCGAGCAGCTGACCAACGGTTCGCCCATGCAGACGCTGGTCACCGCCATGGGATGCACCGCATCCTCCATGGTGGCAGCCTTTGCCGCCATCAATCCAGATCCGTTTGAAGCGTCGCTCCACGCCATGGCACTCATGGGTGTGGTTGGAGAACTGGCAGCAGCGCAGTCGGCTGGACCGGGCTCTCTGCTCACCAACTTCAACGACCTTCTGTACACTATCACTCCTGAGGAACTCATTAATACCGTACGACAATAATGGACTTCGATTTATCATTATATCTTGTTACCGACCGTCCCCTGTCACGTGGAAGAGACATGCACTGGATTGTGGAAGAGGCGGTCAGGGGTGGCTGTACGATGGTGCAGCTGCGTGAGAAGGATTGCGACACTGCCACCTTTGTGGCGTTGGCACAGCAGTTGAAGGAGACGCTGCGTCCTTACGGCATTCCCCTCATCATCAACGACCGTCTGGATGTGGCACTGGCAGTCGATGCCGATGGCGTGCATATCGGACAATCAGATATGCCCTACCCCATTGCACGAAAGCTGCTCGGACCTGACAAGATTATCGGTCTCTCCGTAGAGAACATGGACGACCTCAAGGCTGCCAACCAGCTCGACGTTGACTACATTGGCATCTCTCCCATCTTTGGCACGGCCACCAAGACAGACACCGCAGCGCCATTCGGTCTCGACGGTGCCCAGATTGCCACGGCGCAGAGTGTGCATCCCGCTGTGGGGATTGGCGGCATGAACCATCGCACGGCAGCCGATGTCATCAGCCGAGGCGTGGATGGCATAGCCGTCGTATCCGACATCGTGAGTGCCGACTCCCCTCGTCAGTCATCAGCCGAACTGCTTCAGCTCGTCAGGGACAAGCAGGGCTCCTGGTGCGACAACGCATGGCAGGTGATCACCCCCTTGTTCGAACAGATCAAGCACCACCCCTTCATCATGCAGATGGCAGACGGAACCCTCCCACAAGACACCTTCAAGCGCTATCTGGAACAGGACGCCATCTATCTGGCGAACTACACCAAAGAGATGAACATGCTCGCATCGATGGTGGAAGAAGTAGAAGCGCGCGAACAGATCCGCATCTTTGTCGAGGATGCCATGAAGGCAGAAAAAGCCTTGAACGAAGCCCTCAGCATGGAGATAGGCCATGACAACGTGCAGCCCATGCCGCTGACGACCGAGTACATGAATTTCACCTCTCTCTATATCGAGTCAGGCAATCTTCCCATGGCTATCGCCGCCCTGCTGCCCTGCATCTGGATCTATAATGAGGTGGGGAAATACCTGAAGTCCATCGAGAAGGACCCTGCGAACAACTTCTATCATGAATGGATCAACTGCTACACATCACCCGTGATGGATGAGGGCGTTCCCGTCGTGCAGCGTCTGGCAAACAAGCTCGCGTCGGAAGGAAGCATCCAACTCCGCGCAGCCATGCGCCACGCATTTGTCCGCAGCACCGAAATGGAAATACTTTTCTGGCAACAGTGCCTCTAAACAAACAATACATCCGCTATATGAAATACCATCGTGTACTGACCATTGCCGGAAGCGACTCTGGCGGTGGTGCCGGCATCCAAGCCGACATCAAGACCATCTCAGCATGTGGCTGCTACGCCGCATCTGCCATCACAGCCATCACCGTGCAGAACACGCTCGGCGTGACAGCCGTGAGCGCAGTGCCCACACCCATCATCGAACAGCAGATTGAAGCCGTCCTCTCCGACATCGGCGCCGACGCCATCAAGATAGGCATGCTCCACTCCTCCGAAGTGGTGGAGGCAGTCGCCCGCCAGTTGGATGCATTCAACATCAGGAATGTGGTGCTCGACCCCGTCATGGTGTCCACCTCAGGCCACAAGCTCATCGAAGACAGTGCCATCTCCTCCCTCATCACCATCCTCCTGCCCCGTGCCCGCGTCATCACCCCCAACATCCCGGAGGCGGAGATACTGCTGGGCGGAGAGAAGCTCCAGCGTCAGTCATCCCTTCCCGACGCCGCACGCCGACTCGCAGAGAAGGCCCAGACCTCAGTGCTCCTGAAAGCAGGTCATCTCACCGAGGAGAAACTCGTGGATGTCTTCTACGACGCCGAGGAAGGCAAGGTGTACGAGTTGCCCTCCGTACGCATCCACACCCAGAACACCCACGGCACAGGATGCACCATGTCGTCAGCCTTTGCCTCCATGCTAGCCAAGGGCATGAACCTGCCCGATGCCGCCGCAGCAGCCAAGCACTACATCAACGACGCCATCGTTGCAGGTGCTGACTATGAAATAGGTCACGGCTTTGGACCCGTGAAGCATTTCTTCGCCTTATGGAAGTAACAACCAAGTTGCACTGCCAGCGGCAGACCTTCCTGCGAGCGGTAGTACATGTAAAGGATGAATTACAATGGTTAAAGGTTATAGAAGAGGGGAAATGAAAAAAGTTGGGGAAAAATTTGGAGGATAATAAAAAAAGTCATACCTTTGCACCCAGATGAGAGTTGCATATAGGCGCGATTGTATCAAGCTCCGCAACCATCCATGAATAAAAGCCGTAGGTCGAGCACCTATGGCTTTAATTCGTTTATAAGTGCTTCAATTTCTCGTCTCGTCTGATATTTTGCGTTTACAACGACTGCCTCTCCATTAAAAACGATATAGCATTCTTCTATTTGTTCTGTCACAAAATCAACCTTCCGCCGAGAGATGTATTTGGACAATTCAAAAGCACGGACTGTCCAAATGTGTTCATCCAAATCTATCACAACGATCTTGCAACCTTGTTTTTTTGCTGACTTGAATCCTGCCGTTACTCCTTTCTCTCCCATGATTCCTTTTCTGTCTCCTAGTTTATTACAGATGGTGTATTCAGGATTCTTGTGACCAAAAGCAATAGAATGTGGATTGATGATGATGCATACTTCAGGGAAGGAATGCAGAATTGCACGAGCTGCTCGTATGTTGCTGGAGAGTTCACGCTGGTCTGCATAAATGCTAATCAACAAACGTTCTTTATATATGTCGTCTTCAACAAAATTGTCTTTTTCTTCCATACTTCATTTCATCTGTTGGGCTTCATGTATTCTGCAAAGTCGTTCGAACTAATTGGCGATTGCTGCGATGCGACTATTTTCCGCATCTTTCGTTCTGTCACCTCCCTGTGGAACTTATTGAGAAATGTCATACTCCTCCGTTGTGTTAGTTTCCATTTGCAAAGTTACACATTTTATTTGATATGTAATATAATTAGGGGAAAATTTTGACGATTCGAATATTTCTTCGTATCTTTGCCGCGTGAAACCCAAAATCATGGAGACTATGGCAGAAAGAACACAACTCGATCAACTCGAAAGGCTCGTGCGCCTCATCTCGGATGACAACGAGCTGCTCAACCGCGCCAACGATTTCATGCAGAACCTTGTGAACACAAAGTTCGACTATCGTGGCAGAACAGACATCGCGGCAGAACTCGCCGCAAGGGACAAACAGAATGAAGGAAGGCATCAGTGACATGCCTTCCTTCATATCATCAAAACGAAAGGAAAGAAGCATGAACAAATGCATCGCTACCCTGCTCGCCCTGGTATTCGCCCTCGGCATGCAGGCACAAGACATAGAATACACCCGGGAGGACAGCGCACTGGTGGTGAAGCTGCTCGGCGAGGCTGCCACCCAGCGCGGAGGGGAGAACCCCATCATGTACTTCGGCAAGAAGTTCCTCGGACTCCCCTACGTGGCGCACACCCTCGAACTGGGCGAGAGGGAACACCTCATCGTGAACTTGCACGGACTGGACTGCACCACGTTCGTGGAGACGGTGGTGGCGCTCGCCATGTGCGACCAGCAGAACCACCGCACGTTCAGCAACTTCTGCCGGAACCTGGCGAAGATACGCTTCCGCGAGGGCCTGATGACCGACTACACCTCGCGCCTCCACTACTTCACGTGGTGGGCGGAGGACAACGAGCGGCTGGGCATCGTGGAGGACATCGCGCCGAAGTCCGCCCCCTGGGGACCCTTCACCGCCGTGCAGACCATCCGCATCAACTACATGTCGCAGCACCCCACCCTCTACAAGCAACTGAAGAACCATCCCGAGTTCGTCGCCCCCATCCGCCAGCAGGAAGAGGCGACCAACGGCAGGAAGTTCCGCTACATCCCCAAGGAGAACCTCGCGTGGGCACAGAGCTCCGCGCTGGGCATGGTGAAGGACGGCGACATCGTGGCGATGCTGACCGACAGCGACGGACTCGACACCCGCCACATCGGCATCGCCTTCTGGCAGAACGGACGCCTGCACCTGCTCCATGCGTCGAGCCTCTACAAGAAGGTGCTCATGAGTCAGGAGACCTTCCACGAGTACGAGATGAAGCAGGCGAAGCACACGGGCATCCGCGTGTTCAGATTTGTGGAGAAATAAGCAGATGGTATATTGTTTTTCGGGCACGGGCAACAGCCAATGGGTGGCGGACAAGCTCCAAGGGCTGATGGATGACGAGCAGGATGTGTTCGGCATGGTGTTCCCCGTCTATGGCTGGGGCATCCCCAAGGTGGTGAACGACTACATCGCGGCGCATCGGCAGGAAATCCAAGCCACACATTATATATATATAGTGATGACCTGCGGCGACGACATCGGCTATGCGGACGAAATCCTCAACAAGGCGCTGGGCCGGGATGCCGACGCCGTCTTCTCCGTCCACATGCCCAACACCTACGTCTGTCTGCCGGGCTTCGATGTGGACAAGTACGAGGTGGCAACCGCCAAGGTGCAGGAGACGCTCCAACGCCTCCCCGCCATCGCCGAGAGCATCAAGAGGCGCGAGAAGAAGACCGAGGTGGTGAGAGGCAAGTGCGCCTGGATAAAGACCTACGTGCTGCGTCCCCTGTTCAACCGCTTCCTCGTCACCGACAAATACTTCCACACCAACAAGAACTGCATCCAGTGCAAACGCTGCGTGAGAGGATGCCCGATGGACAACATCACCACCGACCAGAACGGCAAGATCATCTGGAAGCACGAGAACTGCACCGGCTGCCTGCGCTGCTACCACCGCTGCCCCTGCGTGGCGGTTCAGTTCGGACGATTCACCAAGAACAAAGGACAAAAGATTCATGATTTCGATTGATAAAATGGGCGTGGAGTTCTCTGCCACGCCACTCTTTTTGGATGCCAGCTTCGTGGTCAACCCCAAAGACCGCATCGCCCTCGTCGGCAAGAACGGAGCCGGCAAGAGCACCATGCTGAAAATCATCGCCGGCATGCAGGAACCCACCTACGGACAGGTGTCGCGACAGAAGGACATCACCATCGGCTACCTGCCCCAGGTGATGAAACTGGCTGACAGCCGCACCGTGATGGAGGAGGCTGAAACCGCCTTCGCCCACATCAGCGAGATGCAGCAGCGACTCGACAAGATGAACGACGAGATTGCCCGCCGCACCGACTACGAGAGCGAGTCCTACATGGCGCTCATCGAGAAGTTCACCCACGAGAACGACCGCTTCGCCATGATGGGCGGCGCCAACTATCATGCCGAACTGGAACGCACGCTGCAAGGCCTGGGCTTCCAGCGCACCGACTTCGACCGCCCCACAGCAGAGTTCTCCGGCGGCTGGCGCATGCGCATCGAACTCGCCAAACTCCTCCTCCAAAAGCCTGACCTCCTCCTCCTCGACGAGCCCACCAACCACCTCGACATCGGTTCCATCCAGTGGTTGGAGCAGTTCCTCGCCCAGCGCGCCAACGCCGTCATCCTGGTCAGCCACGACCGCGCCTTCATCAACAACGTCACCAACCGCACCATCGAAATCACCTGCCACCGCATCAACGACTACAAGGTGAAGTATGACGAGTACGTGAAACTCCGCGACGAACGCCGCGAACAGCAACTGCGTGCCTACGAGAACCAGCAGAAGGAAATTGCCGACATCAAGCAGTTCATCGAGACCTTCCGCTACAAACCCACGAAGTCGAACCAAGTGCAGTCGCGCATCAAGATGCTGGAAAAGATTGTCCCCATCGAAGTGGATGAGGTCGACACCAGCAGCCTCCACCTGAAATTTCCCCCCTGCCTCCGCAGCGGCGACTACCCCATCATCTGCGAGGACGTGAAGAAAGAGTATCCTCTCACCTCAAACCTCACACCTCACACCTCTCACCTCACACCTCAAACCTCTCACCTCGTCTTCGACCACGTCACCCTCACCATCAAGCGCGGCGAGAAAGTGGCATTCGTCGGCAACAACGGTGAGGGAAAGTCCACCCTCGTCAAGTGCATCATGGGAGAGATTCCCTTCGACGGAAACCTGAAAATCGGACACAACGTGCAGATTGGCTACTTCGCCCAGAACCAGGCACAACTCCTCGACGAGAACATCACCGTGTTCGACACCATCGACCGCGTGGCACGTGGCGACATCCGTCTGAAAATTCGCGACATCCTCGGCGCCTTCATGTTTGGCGGCGAGGCATCCGACAAATACGTGAAAGTGCTCTCAGGCGGTGAACGCAGCCGACTCGCCATGATTCGTCTGCTGCTCGAACCCGTCAACCTCCTCATCCTCGACGAGCCCACCAACCACCTCGACATGCAGTCGAAAGATGTGCTCAAACAAGCCATCAAGGAGTTCGACGGCACCGCCATCATCGTCTCCCACGACCGCGACTTCCTCGACGGACTCGTGCAGAAAGTCTATGAATTTGGTGGCGGCAAAGTACGCGAACACCTCGGCGACATCTACGATTTCTTGCAGAAAAAGCAAATCGAAAGTCTCAACGAATTGGGCAAGACCATGAACAGCGCAGGAAGCCCATCCGTTGCTGCCACTTCCAACCCTCAGTCCTCATCACTCAACACCAAGCCCTCAACCCTCAACGCTAAACCCTCAACTCTAAACCCTAAACCCTCAACCCTAAGCCCTAAACCCTCAACCCTCAACGCCCCCTCCGAGGAAGCTTTGAGCAATAAAGTGCAGTCCCTCCTCTCCTTCGCCGAACTCAAAGAGCGCAACAAGGCCATCAAGAAAGCCGAGAAAGCCGTCGAAGCAGCCGAAGAGAAAGTGATGAAGTTGGAAGCACAAATCGCTGAAATCGAAAACAAGCTCGCCACCCCAGCAGGCGCCTCAGACACCAACCTCTTCACCCAATACGGCGAACTGAAAACCCAGCTTGCCGCTGCCGAAGAAGAATGGACAGAAGCAAGTTTAAGAATTGAAGAATTGAAGGATTGAAGAATTGAAGGATTGAAGAATTGAAGAATTGAAGAATTGAAGAATTGAAGGATTGAAGAATTGAAGAATTGAAGAATTGAAGAATTGAAAAATTGAAGAATGAAAGAATTGAAAAATTGAAGGATGGAAGGATTGAAGAATGGAAGGATTGAAATTCCATGCGGCTTGTGCACATCGCGTTAGCCAAACTTCAATTCTTCAATTTTTCAATTCTCCTAACACCCAAAGTTCCACAGGCACCACACCGGCGCTGAGCATGCCGATGGCTTCTGCCGCCTTGTTACTGAGGTCAATCACCCGACCTTGGGCAAAGGGACCACGATCCCTCACATCCACAATCACCTCCTTGCCGTTCTTCTTATTCACCACACGGATTCGTGTGCCGAAAGGCAGTTTCTTGTGCGCACAGAAATAGTCATTCTTGTCGTACCGTGTGCCGTTCGCCATCAAGCGCCCATGCGTATTGGGAGAATAATACGTCGCCATACCCGTTTCATACAGTGTGCCCAGTTCTGTTTCTTCAAGCGTCGGTTTTGTATCCAAATCCTGCTTAGGAATGACCGGTTCCTTCATTTGGCTGGGAATACTTGGAATAACAGGCATCTTCAACGGGTCGTTAAGGACAGGTTCCTTCATTTGAAACCCCTCCTCCAGTTTTCCCTCCCCCCACTGCATAGGTTGGGTAGGGTCTTGGGACGAATACAAAATCTGTCCCCAGCACCCTCCGAAAGGAAGCATAAAGCCAATGATGATCAAGCAACGGCATATAGAAATAAAACCCATTGGAATCGTCAATTTAGGTGAGTAATGCAACTGCAAAGTAAAGAAAAAATCCCCACACCCGCAATTTTTCGGCAAAAAACAATCAAAATGTTTGGCTATATCTAAAATTTGCACTACCTTTGCACTCGCAATTGAGAAAGAGGGTGCTCTTTTATGTTGCAAAACATCATATCGCGGGGTGGAGCAGTTGGTAGCTCGCCAGGCTCATAACCTGGAGGTCGCATGTTCGAGTCCTGCCCCCGCAACTAAGTAGATGGTAAGACCTTGTAAAGCAGGGTTTTACCATTACTCTTAAAAAAACATCGGGTCAAAATCGTGCCAAAGCATGATGAAAACGGAGATATTGTTACGGTAGAGCCGAAACAATGTCAAAAAAATGTTTCCTTTACAGAAAAAATTAAACCTTACCGAACTTGAAAGTTATCGCCTCCCCATTTATAACAAGAAGGCGAAAGAGAAAGTCGTTTATTTTTATGTCCTGGATCCGCAGTCGGTCATCGACGGGAACCCGAAGCTGGTGCGCATCAGGAAGAAGTTCAATCACATTCACGGAGCACGTGAACGTGATGACGCTGCCCTTCGTTTCAGGGATGAAGTGTCAAGAAAACTACGCACTGGATGGAATCCCCTCATCCAAGAACAAGGGACGAAAGGATTCACCACCATTCAGGACGTACTGGAGAAGTACGAGAGGTATCTGAAGAAGATGCTGAAGGACGAAGTTTTCACCAAAGACACCCACCGAGACTACAGAAGCAGGTTCGATATGTTCAAGCAATATCTCCAGATTTCACCTATTATATATATATACCAGCTTGACACCCCGTTCGTGGAGTCTTTCCTTGAATGGGTGTACGTCGATAGGGACACCAGCCCAAGGACGAGGAACAATTACCGTCTATGGATATCCACGTTCTGCACATTCCTCAAACAGAGCGGCTACATCAAGGAAAACCCCGTCGAGGGGATCAAGAACCTTCGAGAGCAAGACAAGTTTAGGAAAACCTTAACTTCTGCAGATCTTTCACGTCTGCACGATTTCCTCGATAAGAACGATAAGCCCTTCCTTCTTGTATGCATGATGCAGTACTACACGTTTATACGCCCCAAGGAGCTCATGCTTCTCAGAGTTGGTGACATCTCCGTAAAAGAGCAGACCGTGTTTGTCAGTCACTCCTTCAGCAAGAACCGTAAGGACGGAAAGGCGACCTTGCCGGCGAGAGTGATCAGGCTGATGATCGAACTGGGTGTCCTCAGTCATCATTCAGACTGCTTTCTATTCTCCAAGGGCTTCATGCCAGGAGAACGTCAACGTGACTCACGTTCCATCACGAATCGCTGGAAAGAGGTACGCAAGGCATTAGGGTTCCCCTCTTGCTATCAGTTCTACAGTCTGAAGGACACCGGAATTACAGACGCCATCGGTACCGTCGGCTTAACTGTGGCAATGGACCAGGCACGACACTCGGACATATCCATTACAAATAAGTATGTAGCCAAAGACCAGCTACATGCACATCCAGAGCTAAAGAACTTTGAAGGCAACCTGTAAAAAGAAAGGAAGGCTCTTAAGAACCTTCCTGAACTGCTTTCGAGCTGTAATGCTCAGAGCGTAGTCGCTTCATCACTTTCTCCGATATGGGGTTTCCTGTCCTCTTGCGGAGCATGTAACAGCAGCGGATGGCTGCCAAAGCGGTCTTGCAGTAGCTGGTTTCCTTCTTAGAGCGAGAGCCGTCCACTTTCACTCTCCAGACCATGTTACCTTTCTCAGAAACGATTAATTCTGCGATGATTGATTTCATTGTTTGATTTTCCATAAGGCTTAATATTTTAGGTGTTAATAATGTTAGGCGCGAAGCGCATTCTCGAGAGTAAGCTGAAGGGCGTAGAGCATATCTGCCTCTTCCTCTGTCATGTAAGTGTTAGCGAGTTCAAACTTGGCTGCTGCGATAAGTTCACGGAGTTCCAAAGCTGTGTAGATTGGAAGGAGTTTCGCGAGATAAGAAGTAGGGTTGTTAACCATGATCTTCACGAGGTTTCTGATTTCTGTAGATACGAATGCCATAACGATTAATTTTTTAGAGTTAAACTTTAGTTATTTTACATGCATTCACCAAGGGAAGTCGTAACGAACGAGACACCAAGGGTTATGAAAAAGCGTAGCCCTGATTTTTACCATTTTTTTGTTGGCGGTAAGGAAAAAAATGTCAAAATTTTCTCACGTTCATTGGTAAAGGGAGTAGACCTTAACTTTGCATAGTAAAATGACGTAAGTGGACTCTGAAACTAATCGTGGCATCCAACAGGAATCGGAACCCAGTAAAGACATGAGCGCACTGTCATGTAAAGAAAACTCCGAAAATTTTACACATCAGGAACAACGTGTAAAGAAACAGCCAAAAGTTTAACACATGAAGAGAAGAAGAAGCAGATCTTCACCCTTTTTGCTAATCGAGGAGAGAATGGCCACGCCTAACAAACACCTAAAATGCCCTATGGAAAACAACGGAAATCATGGGGGAATTTCCCATTTTTGAAAAGTCTGAGGATGGCAACATGTGGAGAGTTGAAAGCGGAAGGGAGGCAGAAGGAATCAGCCACGGAGAGACAGCGGCATCATCTGATGCGACTGCTCCGTGAAAGGAGAGGAAAGAAAAAGTGAAAAAGGCGACACGCCAGCATTCAGCAAAGCTGTTCAATAGGCAAAGGGGTAGGCAGCGACGGCATCGGTCGTCACAGGGAGGAGGAGCAGAGGCGTGGAAGGATGGAGTCACAACAATGCAGAAGACCAGAGTGAATGTGTCTGGAGTGAAAGCGTGTCTTGCTGAATCTGTGTGCTAACACTGTTTCAGAACGCTCTTGCTCCGAATAGACAATTTTACTCAGGTCTTCTGCTTGTAGTGCGCAATGAGGGAACGCCGTTGTCTCTTCCGAAAGGGGTGGTGCTACGCATCGGTGTGTCTGCAAGACTCTCCGAAACCCATCCTGTGAAACGACGGAATGACAGTCAGCCGCCTACCCCTTTGGGGTGTGGGGTGGGTACGAAAATCAAGATACCACTTTCAGTTCCACCAAACCAAAGAGATGTCCTGCTTGATGGTCTGTTTCCATCAAATAAGTGATGGTGTCCCCCACGGTCAAGTCTGACAGATAAAGAGTATCACACAGCATTTCCGATGGACGAGATGGAGGCGTCGCTTCCATTACGGGATCCGTATTGACGAACGCAAGTTCGCCATTGACATACTTTGTAACCTTGCCATTAGACAGAGTGTATCGCATGTTAGAGGAAGCGTACAACATACCCACCACTCGGAAATGTTGTGCCCTTTCATTGTCTGCGTACCTTGACTTATTGAAGTCATTCTCGCTATATCCATTGTCAAGCGATGAATAAGTGCCCAGGCTCATTCCTCCAGATGCCTCTATCGTATGCAGATAGACTCTTGCCTCATAAACCTGAATGCCATCTGGCAAAATGATCTGCGACTGCTCTTCGCTGGAGTTCACGACAGCCAGAGATGGATAGAATACGCCCTCCACGATATCGGAAATCTTGCCTTGCTCCAGTTTGTAGCGAAGCTGCTGACAGTATAAGAGGCGATTAGCAATGACAAACTTCTTTCTTGGGTCGAGGAACTTGTTTGTCTTGAAGCGAATTTTGAACTGTCTGGTACCATCGATGAACACGCCAGCATTCAGTTCTGTCGCACATCGTCCTTCCTCTCCCTTCAGTTCCAGATTCAGCTTCAGTGCCACATCTTCGGAATCCTCTGAGGTGAATTGCCAGTCAACATTATAAAGCTGGAGATAGCGCGTGGTGACACATTGTGTAGTTCCGAACGAGAACGGGCTTCTTTCGCCAGAGATCTCGCGGAAGTGGCAGAATCCAAGGTAGAATGCAACCTGCATCCTATCACTTGCATTGTCCATTGTTTCACCGCGGATAGCATCGCTTAATGTTGCTCCCTTATTCTCGAAATATTCCGGAATGGGCACGACAAACATATAACCACCGATATCCGCGACCCTATATGAGCATTGCATCTTGACCGGAGTTATTGCCAATTCAGTCCTCGATACAGAAGCATCCTTCACTACAGGAGCAAAGAAGTTGACGAAACGAGCGTATTTAGAATTCTCTCCACCTCCTTCTTCCTCGTAGTGGATCCATTCCTCTTTACGGCGATGGTCATAAAATATCACCAGCGATTTTGGGTCGTACTCCTCCACGGTATAGAAGGACTTATTGACACGTTCACATCGTTTATCCACCTCTTCGTCGATGGCAGCCAATTTCCAGTACTCGCTGCTGGGAAGTTTGTAGCCGACATTCTGGTAGGAAGTTTGAAAATCTTCCTCTCCAGGTTCAAAGTCCACTTCGTGCTCATCCAGCACGTCATCCCTATCGATGTACTCATACCCTGCACCCTCATAATAGCTGTCCACTGACACGATATCTATTTTCTGACCAACAGAATCCACAAGGAACACGACGCCAAAGAATTTCTCCACCTCGCTGATGAACTCGCTGACAGTCCAGTTCGGCAGCATCTTGGCATACTCCAGCGTGTCATAGCCATGAATGACAAGCAGCCTCTTATACTTTGCCCTATCGATGTGGCAAGTCCCCATGGAGTAGCCAAGAATCTCCACCAGCTTATCCACATAATATAAAAGGTATGGCATAGGGCGAAGGTTGCCCACATCAGAGAAAGCAATCCTCGTGGCTCCAGCTCCTCCCTGCAAACCATTGAAGAAGGATGCATTAGAGCCATATCCGCCAAAATCCTCACGAGAAACAAGAGGATAAGCTTCACGAACGGCGATGCCATCCACCACCTCGCCATACAGGTGGCCACTCACCTTAGCCGCCAGTTCCAAAGTCTTTGTTTCGACTGTGCCAAAATCAAGATCGCGGATGGATTGCTTGTTATCGCAGATGTAATTCAGTTCTGAATTGTTCGAGAGGACTTGAATTTTAGCACGATTCTCTTCTATCGACAATACAGCTTCAGCACCACGTGCCAGGATCTTCTCATTATCGAGAAGAACAGCTTTTCTCTGGCTGAAGGAGCTGAGCGTATTGAGGCGTTGAAATTCTCTATAGATACGACGATTTTGAGGAACACGCAAGTCCACATCGATGTCATAAGAGTAGTCGCCCGTCGATGTGATGAGAGGATTTTCCCGGATGATATCCGTATTGAAGTCGCTATCTATGGCGACCGCTTGATCATCAATCAGTAACTTAACCATTGCGTTTAGCGTTATTCTTTATCTTTGTCAAAAGTTTCTGTTTCTCATTGATACCTCCGTCTCCTTCGAGGAAGCAGTATGAAAGTGACGGTTTCTCATAAGCCTCTTTAGCAGCCGTGGTAGCATCAATATTCTGCTTCAGCAGTGACAACAGTTCACGGTTGATCCCGTCATCTGCAGGTTTGTTCGCCATATACTGATGGTGAGTGTCATCGGTGCCAGGACGCGAAGCAACGGCTCGGATGTCATCACCAGTCAGGTTGGCGACAGTTCCTCTCCGCTGAGCATTGTCCACCACGTCGAGCACAGCCTTCACGGCAGGGTTCGCCAGTGCGTGACGGTTAGCTACGAACTCACCCTTATGGACGATGCCTGCAGGTTCATCCCATCGACCGATGCCAGTATATCCTCCGACATCGAAGGAGTTGACAGCCTCTTTCAGGGCAGCGAAAGCAATCTTGATGCCCACCAATTTAGCGAGGTTGGCAAGTCCTGCCCCTGTGCCAAGTCCTGTGAGTGTGAGCAGAGAACTTTCCACTTCTGCGGCAATCACCATCTTCTCAATGGCATCGATGATGATATTGAGCATGGACTTCAGGGCATTCTTCACCGTATCCGCCTCGCCCTCCAAGGCTCCAGCCAAACCTGCACCTATGCTTTCGCCGATCTCTTCAGCCAAGTCTTTCAAGTCAAGGCCAGCCTCCTTGAATGTCTTGGCGAGTCCAGAAAGCTCTTCCTTTGTCTCATCCTTTCGTTCACGGATCTTCGTCACATACGATTTATGCGCTGACTGCATATCCGCATCGTATTTCTCCCATACCTCAGCCATTTTTGCCTCGTAATCCTCCTGAGCGATGACACCCAGCTGGAGGGAACTGTCAATGACCGAAATACGTTCCAGCAGCTCATCTTCAATCTTCTGCGTCTGCTCATGATATCGCTTCAAATCCTCATCCGCACTCATGTCAAACGACATCTTATCAAGCTCCTCCTTCGCTTTCATCCGCATTTCGAGAATCTTCCCCTGGATCTCTGCCACCTTCTCAGGCTCCAGCCCTGCGATTTTGAGCATGTTCTGCAGACGCTCCATCTCCAGCTTCTGCATCTCATCATTGAACTTACGGCGGTCAATCTTTCCCTCCACGTATGACTGTCTCAGAATGTTCTGCTTCTTCTTCACCTCCAGTTCTACAGCTGCTATCTCTTTCTTGATACGGTCATCCGTTTTCTTAGTAGATGAAGAGCCACCGCCACCACCGCTGCCATCGTCATCCTCATCCTCAACAACTATTGATGACGGAATCTTTTTGCTTTCCTCGGCTATTTCCTTATTCAAATCCTCAATATCCTTGTCAAGATTCTCAAGCTCTTCTTTAAGATCATTCACCCTTGAGTCAGCTTTCGCTAGATTCACATCAGCCACAATGGAAGAACCAGAAACGCCCAAAGCTCCGCCACGACGGCTACGCCCTTCCTCTTTGGACTTTTTCTTCGCCTCAGCAGCTTGCTCTTTTGCTTCATCCAGCTCCTTCTGCTTTTCTCTCTTCTTTCTATAAGAGTCTTCTAATTCTTCTTTTGCAGCCTTCAATCTGATTTCATGTTCCAGTGATAGAAGATATTTATCAATTGCATCCTTATTGTCATTGATAAGCCTTCCTTCCTCAGTCAAATCACCAAGATAATCAGGAGTAATTTCACGCAGTTCATTCAGGGCTTTCTTTCTCTCTCCCAATGCCACATTGTTATCCTTCAACACCGAATAGAGAGTTTCCACCTTTGAACGCTGTTTCTCGAACTCTTCGGTCGTTTTCTTTTCAACTTCCTGAAGAGCCGTAACACGCTCAGCAGTTTTTCCTAACTCCTTCCTGTATTCATACAGTTTAACTGCAGCAACACCAAGGACAGCAACACCAAGCACCCATGGATTGATAGCACTGACAGCCATCACGAATGCACGAGCGGACGCTGCAGCTGCCGTAAACTGACCTGTCACAAGCAACATCGCAGATCGCAACAATGCGGAAACCGCTGTTGCAGCACGTGTGGCAACATTGGAGGAAAGAAGCGCTAACTTGTATCGTCCCAATGCCACAGTACTTCCGTTGATGGCAATCTTAGAAGCAGTTAGAGATAACGCCCACCCTTTTTGTGCGGCTTCAGATAATGAAAGCCACAAGAGTTTAGCTTTAAGTAAACCATTCAGAATGGAAATTCTAAACGAAAGTACTGTTATCGCCGTTGCCACTATCATCACCTGGCCACCATATTCCTTCAGGAACTTCACCAAAGGAGGCAAAGCCATCACAAATTTAGTAGACCAATGCGTGAACTTGCTGAAGACTGGAGCCAAATCCTTTGCCAAGATCATACCTGTCTCGTTAATTTGGTTCTTCAGCTGAGCCATCTTTGCCTCCATGGTGTCAGAGTTGATGGCAGCCTGTTCTACAGCAATATTCGTATCGGTCACGGCATCGGTGTAGTACTTCACCTTATCTGCAGAATTGATGAGTGCTTGGGCTACCGAGTAGGTTTCAAGTCCAAACATCTTCTGCATCTCTGTTACACCAAGATTTTTCTTTTCGAGCGTTTCAAGAGCCTGTTGCAGTCCCACCACGGAAGGACGTGTTTCTTCGGCTCCAGCTTCCATCTTCAAGAAAAAAGTTTTCAACTGGGTTCCGGCACGTGCGCCCTCAATACCACGTTCGCCCAAAGTTTCGAGCACACCCACCAGCTGCTCGATAGGAACTTCGGCAACACTTGCTGCCACACCAGCCTTCACGATGGATTCCGTTTGTGTGGCCACACCCACAGCACCCATCTTTGAACCTGCCGCCAATACATTCACATAGCGTGAGGCCTCATTAGCTGCAGCACCATATTGGTTCATCGCCAGTGTCACACCAGCCACGGCATCCGTCAGGTCTATTTTTGCAGCTTCAGCCAGACGCATCGCCTCGATGGTCACAGCATTCAGAGCCTCTTTGTCTTGAAGGAGTTCAGGCTTCTTAGAGCCTACCATGGTGTAAGCCTCCAGTATCTCCTGAGCAGACTTTTTCACACGAAGACCACTCTCATCCATTGTGGTAGAGAGTTTTTCCGCTTGCTTAGTCAGCCACTCGATGGAACTGTCATCAAGTCCAGTCAAAGCCTTCAAATTAGCCTGGCTTGATTCCTTCTCCATATTCTTCTTTCTGAACTCAGAAATCTTCATGGCCACGCCTGTAAAAGCAGCCGTGAAACCGAGAATGGCAACAGAGTATTGATTGAACATGGCGACACCCTTCTGAATCCAGTTCTGCGATGCTGCAGCATTAGCTTTCGTCTGCGTCTCGATGTTCTTCAGCTGAGCTTTATGCTCCTGCAAGATGCCATTCAAGGCTCGGTATTGCTTTGTCTTCTGGATGTACTCTTCGCTTCCGACAGTGCATCCGTCAATTTCCTTCTTCAGCTTGCGCATCTCTGCCTGAATGGAGCGGGCGTTATTCTGCACCTCCTTGCCATCGATGTACAGAACTATTCCACGTTTCACGTCTTTGTTTCCCTTTGCCATATCGCTATTTCTTTACAATTTTAATCTTATCCAAATGAGTAAGAATCTGCTTTGCCGCTTCATCGCCATAGTACTCCTGGCACAAATCGGCAAGCCGCTCCACCCTGCTGTCTATATGAATGTCAATCCAGTCAAGTTTCGTTCGGAGAATCTGACTGTTGCCTTCACCGTATATCTTAGCCGTGTTCACTTCTTGGCGACTATAGCCCTTCTGCAGCATTCGCGAAGCCAAGGAGGAATACCTTTTCAATTGTATATCACGGACAGAACGGACACGATATCCCCGAACGATCTGACCATTCAGGATGACATAGCCACGACCAGCACCATAGGCACGGAACACACCGTAGCGGTCAAACTGAAACTTCACCTTATAGGCTGGAGAGTCGTTTGAGGTCTTATCGACGAACCTTGTCACATAATTGGCGAGGTTACCTGTTCCGTGCGTCTTATCGCGAAGAGTGGCTTTGGCAGCCAGAGCAATCTGCAGAGACCATTTATTCACCTGCAGATTAAACTCCTCCACGGTCATCAGTCCGTCCTTATCCTGTTCCATTGCTATCCGTTGAATTGAATATCGTTGATGCGGTTCTTCCAGCCCTTCAACCACTTCTTTTGTGATGGACGGCTCTTCACGATGTCCTCTACATACTTAATGCGCAAAGCCTTCAGTCTATAGAACAATGTCGTTGGGCCATACGAATTGACAGCAGCCAACGTCTTCGGGCCTACCACACCATCCGGAACGACACCCAGCATCTGCTGAGGTTTCTTGATGCCTGTGGCACCAGATGCCCAAACGAAATCCACGAGGATGTTGGCGACACTCTGACTGTCAATCTGGTCAGCCTTCCATCTGTCCCAATAGAGTTCCTTCAGGATGGCGAGCCAAGTCTGATAAGGAATAATTTTCAAGTCATCTACGGTAGGATCCTTCTGCCCATGCTTACGGCAGTAGGTCTTGTAGGTGGCAAGGGTCACGCCTGTCTGCGTAGCACCACCCAAGTCCATAGGGTCGTTAGCAAAACCCTTTTTTCTTGCTCTTTCAAAAAGTTGCTCGGCTGTCTCGCCTCGCTTCTGTGTTGTTCCTGTTTCCCATTTGATGATGAAAGGAACTAGCTTTTCAATATTTGCCATATACTTCTATGATTTATATACGGCAAAAATAGCGTATTCAGAGTGATAAAGTGTGGGACACAAAAAGAGCGGCAAGTATTACCTTACCGCCCTCTTGTAAAAGCGTCGTCTGTCAGTCAATTTTGTCATGTCACGATCAAAAATGCCTATCCTGAGAAACTCTGACTTCAGGAACAGTTTTCGACGAATACGGTAGGAACTTGTGTGATGGAGGATGCCGAGATAGCTGTTGACGCTTCGTAACGCTTTGGAAGGTTTGCTGCAGTCGATTTCCTTCACTTTCTTCTCGATGCGTCCAAGCGTTTTGCGTGACACATAAGTTCTCCATGGTCTGATGTACGAGCCAAGGAACTCCACACCGTGGTTAACCTCGCTGATCTTCAGTTTGCCCATGTGGAGGTCAAGCCCCAGCTCCTTCTTCAGGAACGACTGTATATCAGGAACCATCGAAAGCAGCTTCCCCTTGTCAGCGCAGACGATGATGGCATCATCCACGTATCGTCCATAGTAGCGGCATTTCATGTCCCGCTTCATGAATTGGTCGAACGCGTTCAGATAGACATTGGAGAAAAGCTGAGAAGTCAGGTTGCCGATAGGGAGTCCGAGACCTTCGTCCGTCTTCAGCAGACTCTTTGACTTATCCAGCCTTTCCCAATCCTTCAAGTCTCCGACGATGATGCAATCCTTTCGAGGGTCGAGCATGACGATCGACTCAGTCAGCCACTCCAGGAACTCCATGTCAAGCACGTCGCCCCAAGTCTGGCGAGAGTCGGAACTGACACGTCTGAGGGACATCTTCCTGAGCGAACCAAGCGCCAGCTCCAGCAGTTTCGCCCTGACGATGTGCATGAAATAGCCACGTATATCCAGATGCATGGCATAGCACGGTCTTTGCCAGTTCTGCGACTCCTTGCGGCAGAAGTCCGTCAGACGCTCGATGCCGTAGTGCGTCCCTCTTCCCTTGATGCAGGAATAGGTGTCTTGGATAAACGTTCGCTCGTATAGAGCGTGAGTATAGTTGTAATACAGATGATGCACGATTCTGTCCCTGAAGATGGCAGCGAATATTTCGCGCATCTTGGGATACTCGACAATGAAGCACTTCGAGGGCAAGGGTCTGTAGCGGCGATGGATCAGGTCGTCGCACAGTTCCTCCAGGTTCTCTTTCAGATTCGACTCCCATTTGCGCACATACGACCTAAGAGCCTTGTGCTTCCTTGCATCGTAGTATGCAACATAGAGATCGAGAAGAAGCTTTTCCTTTGTCAGAATCATGATACATCTATTATGAAAAAAGGATGATTGCAGTGAGTGCTGAACCGGCCGCACCGCGAAGCCGTTGAACCGATTGTTGTTGTTCTGCGGATTGACACCGCCACTGTTGAAGTTCAAGTTCCGACCCTGCGTAGCGGAATTAAGCGAGGAAGACCAGTAGTTACCGTTCGAGCCGCGGTTGTTCCACGAAGTCCCATTGCCGTTGCCGGAACAAGGGAATGCTTTCGGTCGCCACCTGATACGACCGCCCAGTAGGGTTGCATGTGCAAGACTGCCAGGCATCTTTAGTTTTTCCCGCATCCGAGGGATGAAGGACGAGCGACCTATGAACTTCTTTCTGAACCATCCTTATGGAATCAGAACATGGCAGCCACCTGTTGGCGGAGCTGACGCAAAAACTCCCATGCTTCCATTGGTGACTTGCTTTCAAGCGGAAATGACAGAATCCTTCCGAGAACGTCGCTCATCCTCGTGATGCGTGGTGCGATCTCTGCAACTTCCCGGTCTTCTCGCTTCTGCTTCTTCCCCTCGTTGAGAGGCAACGCCTCTTTCCATTCGTCAACGGCTCCACGGAGGGACTCGAAATCGGCATCGGCAAACTCTGCAGGCAGGGCGATGGTCACATCTACCTGCGTGTCGCTGACAGGATTGAACTCCACAGATCCGTCGCTAGGGACGTATTTCCCAAGCGAAGAGACAGGGAATCCGACCCACGCTTCGATATACCCGTCCTTCAGCCGTTTCGCCGAAACACGAAGAGCCTTGTTGACCGACTCTCCAAAGGGGAAGGTTGTCATCAGCCATGCGCTCCAGTCATGCGCACGGTAAAAATTACTCTCACTGAAAAGATGAATGACGCCGAACTGCTCTGGCTTACTTCGGTCATTCTCGATTTTGGAAATTTCTGCAATAGTCATTATTAGATCTTTTATAAATCACTTTCATTTTCCCGATTCGTGCCCTTTGCCGCTTTGGGAGCGGCTGGTGGCACGAATCCGAAAAATGAAAGGTTGGGTTTGTTTTGCTGGGTGGGTCGAAAGAAGTTACGGAACCTGAACCGGCCGCACCGCGAAGCCGCTGAACCGATCGTAGTCGTAGTTCTGCGGATTGACACCGCCACTGCGGAAGTTCAAGCCCCGACCCTGCGTAGCGGAATAAAGCGAGGAAGACCAGTAGTAACCGTC